>OLZV01000117.1_pt1 | contig 42812 bp, 37 predicted proteins | sample 1644531 | NCBI WGS metagenome assembly OLZV01 (sample SAMEA103958115, study PRJEB25191) | human gut metagenome | biome: human-associated habitat [ENVO:00009003]; feature: intestine environment [ENVO:2100002]; material: feces | place: Germany | collected 2013/2015
CAGCCGGTTTGCCGTGTTCAGATATTACCGTAAGGGCGACCGATATCCAAGCGGATTGTCCAATTGGTTTATCGCCGCTACGCCAGACAACATTGTCCTTACCTCTGTCTATGATATGCTCACCGCATATTGGCGTGATTATGACTGCACTATCGATTATTATATGATGCACTTGTTCATCAGTTGTGCCTTGAAGGCATTCCCGGAGATGGAACGTGGAATGCCCAAACTGAACAGCCGATACAGTTTCTTTCTCGGCGACGCCCTCTCCCGCACTTATAGTCAGGAGGCGTGGCAGGAACTGGTAGACCATGTGGCAATACATAAACTCAACTACAGAAAAGCGGACGAGGCACGGAAAAATCCGCTGAGCTATTATAATTTCATAAGGAAATAAATCAAAATGACATTCAAACTTAAAAACCTGGATATCCTCTGCAGCAAGGCGCAACTTGAAACGCTGCCAGAGGGGAAACTGCTTATCAATACCATCAACGCCCATTCGTATAACACGGCGCGAAAGGATTCCCTCTTTGCCAAGGCGCTTACGCGCGGCGATGTGCTCATTCCCGACGGAGTGAGCGTGGTGAAGGCTTGCCGATGGATAAAGGCGAAGTCGCAGCCCAGAGAGCGTATCGCCGGATGGGACCTCTTCGAGTTTGAGATGAACCGCTTGGAGGAACTCAGTGCCATGTGTCATAGGGCAGGAGAGGGATTGGCTGACGATGCCTGCGCTGCCACGGAGGCGAAGAAGACCGTGATGTTTATGGGCAGTTCGCAGCGTGTGCTCGATCTGATAGTGGAACGTGCCGCCGAGGTGTATCCTCATCTTAAGGTGGTGACCTACTCGCCGCCTTATAAGCCTGAGTTTTCTGACGACGACAACAAGGCGATCATCGATGCCATAAACGCGACAGACCCCGACCTGCTGTGGATCGGCATGACGGCACCGAAGCAGGAGAAATGGACCTACTCGCATTGGGATGAGCTGAACATTCATTGTCATGTGGGCACCATCGGGGCGGTGTTCGACTTCTTTGCAGGCACCGTGGAGCGTGCGCCTATGTGGTGGCAGCGTCATGGTCTGGAATGGCTGTATCGCTTGCTGAAAGAGCCTAAGCGCATGTGGAGGAGATATATCATCGGAAACGCGCTGTTCCTCTGGAACATGCTGAAAGAGAAATGCTGAACTGGAGACTGGTCGTTGAAAAGAATGGTTGCATGACAGATATTTTCTTTCGTTTTGTTCAATTCGCCCTGGGCGCATACGAGGGTAAGGAGTTTCTTGACGGTTCTGCATTGAGGGACTTCAACTGGGGTGCGTTTTGTGAGTTTGCCAAGAAGCAGACGCTCATGGGTGTTGTCTTTGACGGCGTTCAAAGACTGAAAAAAGATGTCGCCCCGCCTCTTCCCTTGCTGATGAGCTGGTTTGGAATGAGCCAGAAGATTAGGCAACGTAACCATGTGCTAAACGAGGCCACGGTGGCGATATACAGAAAGGTTGTTGCTGCCGGATATCCGTGCTGCATATTGAAAGGACAGGGAAACGCCGTGCTCTATCCCAATCCGTCGGCTCGAACACCGGGCGATGTGGACGTGTGGGTGGATGCTTCACGCGAGGAGATCCGTTCGCTTGCCCACATGCTTGCTAAAGGCAACAACGGGCATGTGGACGATGAGAGTCTGAACCATATCGGGCTTACCGTGAACGGCGTTACCGTGGAGCTGCATTCTACGCCTGGCTTCATGGCGAACTTTGTCTATAACAGGAGGCTGCAGGCGTGGCTGAGGCAGAATGTGGGGGCGCAATGTAGCAATATGGTCGCCTTGCCCGACGGGGCAGGGGAGGTGGCTGTGCCTACATGTGCCTTCAACGCTGTCTACCAGCTCTACCACCTCTACCATCATTATTTCTATAAGGGGGTGGGGTTGCGACAGGTCGTTGACTATCACTTTGTCTTAGTGAAGAATGAAGAACGAGGAGAGAATAATGCTATGGCCTTAGAACGTGAGCTGAAGCATCTCGGCTTGTGGACGTTTGCCGGCGCCATGATGTATGTTCTGCACAGGGTGCTGGGGCTGTCTGAGGACAGGATGATTGCGCCGATGGACAGCAAGCGCGGACGGATGCTGCTCGACGACATCTTGCATGGCGGCAACTTCGGACATTATGACCAGCGACATGCTTGGGGACGTGACAGCTTTGGCGACAAGGGATTCAAACACGGGGCTTTGGGCCATAACCTCTTGCGCCTGTACCGCGATGCCCGCTTGCTGAGGTTCTATCCCGCAGAGGCTCTGAGCGAGCCTGTGTTCAGACTTTGGCATTGGTGGTGGAGAAGGGGGAGAAAATAAACGACCCTGATCACTCAATTTGATGGAGAAGGACTAAAGATGACTCAAAACGGGATGCCGTACAGGCATGCGTGAGGTCTCTATTGTCTTTAAACCCCATGCAAGCGAGAAACGCAAGCAAGTAACGGTTTACAATATTTTCGCTTCATAGCGCTTAAAGCCCACGGCGAGAGCCTTCCTTAGATGGTCATTCAAACCTTAGATGATCTGGGTGGCTTCAGAAGCAGGGTCCTGCTTTACGGCATATTTTGGCGATTCGCCATACTTGTTGGGGCCGGGGGTGCCATCCATGCAGCAGAAGACAATGGTGACAAGGCCAGTGATGGTTGTGACGGTGCCCAAGAGGGCCACCTGTGGCAACGTGAACACAGCAATCAGGTCTTCAGGGTTTGCTGTGGCCTGGAATGTGGTCCATTCGTCAGACGCGAAGAGGCTGACGTTAAGCGCAAGGTTTGCCACCCAACTTATGGCTACCCACAACATGCTGTGGCCGCCGTCTTGCAGACGTCTCACAGTCACGGCAAAGGCGAAGCCCATGAGAATGCTCTCGACGACGGTTGATGCGAGTTCGGGGAGAAACAGGCTAAGAATTCCTGACACGATCTGTAAGGCGATGTAGAAGACGAGCATGAACCACCAAAACTCAGAGCGGCGGCTACGTCCTTTGAGGTTGGTAAGGTTAGACCATGCTTTGCACAGAGCCTCCTTGAAGCTGAGTGATGGGGTGGTTGCAATGATTTTGTTCATAATTATTTAATTTTTAGTTATCTTCTTTTTCTCAACAATTTGTTGCTTACACAAAAACTCTTCTGCTCTGATGGCCTTCTGCTCGCTCGTTAGGCTTTGTAAAGACAGCTCTGTTAGGCTTCCTTAATAAGCTTTGCTCGTGTCAGCTCGCCCGTTCAGCATTCATTTCAAGAGGTCCGGTCTCAGGCGTTTGGTGCGTTCCATGGCCTGTTCCATCTCCCAGTTCTTGATCTTTGCCTCGTTGCCGCTAAGCAGAATGTCGGGCACCTTCCAGCCTTTATAGTCGGCAGGACGGGTGTAGATGGGTGCAGAGAGCATGTCGTCCTGGAAGCAGTCGCTCAGGGCGCTCTGCTCATCGCCAATGACGCCGGGCACAATGCGCACGATAGCGTCGGCCATGACAGCAGCTGCCAGCTCGCCGCCCGTCAGCACATAGTCGCCGATGGATATCTCGCGGGTTATGAGGTGGTCGCGCACGCGCTGGTCTATGCCCTTATAATGGCCACAGAGGATGATGATGTTGCCTTTCATCGACAGGTCGTTGGCCACATGCTGGTCAAACTTCTCGCCGTCGGGCGATGTGAAGATCACCTCGTCATAGTGGCGCTCAGCCTTCAGCGCCGAGATGCAACGGTCAATGGGCTCACATTGCATCACCATTCCGGCAAATCCGCCATAGGGATAGTCGTCCACACGGCGCCACTTGTCTTTGGTGTAGTCGCGCAGGTTGTGCAGATGTATCTCGGCAAGTCCTTTCTTTTGTGCCCTTGCCAATATCGATTCGTTCACGAAGCCCTCGAGCATCTCAGGCAATACGGTTATAATGTCTATTCTCATAAGTGCAAAGTTAATGAAAATTTCTGTTAAACCTAACAGAAAGAAACAAATTTATTGTTACTTTTTCACATTGCCCCCAAACACCACGTTTCACATCCTCGCAAAGCACACGCTTGAACAGCTTTTAAACCCAAATCGGTCATTAGGCCGTTTTATGTATTATTTTATAACAACAATAGTTCGTTAAGTAGGTGTTCAAAATTAATTTAAATGATTCTATGCCATATTTTGGTCTGTATGTCCAGCTCCGAAGAGGGAGTGTAGCGGGCTACACGACCGATGAGAGCTGGGCATACAGGCCAAAAGAGGGCGTAGAGGCATTTGAAAGCATAACCTTTTTTATTAGATTCATATATGCGATTAATTATGAACACCTACTTATATAAACAACTTCTCGACCTTCTTCATGTTGATGTCATGGCAGAACACCATCACCGAGTCGCCGGCCTCAATGACCGTGTTACCCGACACCAGCATTCCCGTGCCGTTGCGCACCAGACCGCCGATGGTCATGCCCTTCGGCAGACCGAGGTCGCGCACCGCCTTCTTCGTGATCTTGGAGTCCTCTTGCGGGATAAACTCTGCCACGTCGGCGTTGGCGTTCATCAGGAACCTCACGTTCATGACGTTGGCGTCGAGCATCATCTGGTAGATGTGGCTGGCGGCGATGACCTTCTTGTTGATGATGGTGCCGATGTCCAGACTCTCTGCCATGCTCACATAGTCGATGTTCTCCACCGCCGCCACGGTCTTGCGCACACCCATGCGCTTGGCTGTGAGACAAGCCAGGATGTTGGTCTCGGCGTTGCCTGTGAGCGCCACAAACGCCTGGGTGTTCTTTATTCCCTCGTCGACGAGGAGCGGAATGTCGCGTCCGTCGCCGTTGATGACGAGCACGCGCGAGTTGTCTATGATGTCGTTCAGGCGGTTGCACCGTGCCTCGTCGGTCTCGATGATCTTCACGTCCATATATTCGGGCATGGTCTTCACCGCTCTCACCGCCGTTGCTCCGCCACCCATGATCATGACGTTCTTGACGTCAACATAATGTTCCTTGCCCACAATCTTGCGGATGTAAGGGATATATTGTTTTGTCGTCATGAAATAGGCGAGGTCATAGAGATGCAGCGAGTCGTTACCGCCTGGTATGATGGTGTCGGTTCCGCGTTTTATGGCCACCACATGATATGGGTCGTCGGGTCCGCAGAGGTCCTTAAGTGGTTGGTTCAAGATCTCGCAACCTTCGCGCAGCTTGATGCCGAGCATCACGAGCGCCCCGTTGTGTACGTCCCACCGCTGCCGAACCCACGACATCTTAAGACCGTTGTTTATGTCTTTACCAGCCAGAAGCTCAGGGTAGATGAGCGAACTGATGCCGAGACGTGCGAAAAACTCTTGTTGTTCGGGTTCAATATATTCGGCGTTGTCAATCTTTGCGACCGTCTTCTTTGCTCCCAGAGCCTTGGCCAGCACACAGGCTGTCATGTTAAGGCTCTCATCGGGTGTGACGGCAATGAACAGGTCTGCCGTTGCCGCTCCTGCCTCGCGTAGAGCCTTCACGCTTGTCGGTGAGGCGAGCATGGTGAGCAGGTCAGCATCGGCTCCGATGTTGTTGAGACGTTCCTCATCGGTGTCGATGAGCGTGATGTCTTCATTTGCGCGTGCCAGCAGTTTGGCAAGGTGCGTGCCTATGGCGTATGCGCCAGCAATTACTATCTGCATTTATGAATGTTGAATGTTGAGTGTTGAATGATTGCGGCGATGCCGCAATGTTGAATGTTGAATGTTGAATGTTGAATGGTTGCGGCGATGCCGCAATGTTGAGTGTTGAATGTTGAATGTTGAATGGTTGCGGCGATGCCGCAATGTTGAATGTTGAATGGTTGCGGCTTTGCCGCAATGTGGAGTGTTGAATGTTGAATGTTGAATGGTTGCGGCTTTGCCGCAATGTTGAATGTTGAGTGTTGAGTGTTGAATGGTTGCGGCGATGCCGCAATGTGGAGTGTTAAATGTTGAGTGTTGAATGTTGAGTGTTGAATGGTTGCGGCTTTGCCGCAATGTGGAATTATTCAATTATGAATTTTGCGTTATTGCGGCAGCGCAACCAGTCTACACCCAACACTCCACATTGCGGCATCGCCGCAACCATTCAACACTCAACATTGCGGCAAAGCCGCAACCATTCAACATTCAACATTCAACACTCAACATTCAACATTGCGGCATCGCCGCAACCATTCAACATTCAACATTGCGGCAAAGCCGCAACCATTCAACATTCAACATTGCGGCAAAGCCGCAACCATTCAACACTCAACATTCAACACTCAACATTCTTTTAATGCTCTTCTCGTCCAGCCCCACAATCTCTCTGAGCTGTGCCACGGTGCCGTGTTCAACGAAGTTGTCGGGCAGGCCAAGGCGCTTGATGTCGGGATGGTAGCCGTTGTCGTTCATCCATTCGAGCACAGCGGAGCCGAAGCCGCCGGCCTTGATGCCGTCCTCAATGGTCACGATGTGAGAGAAATGGGTGGCAACCTCACTGAGCAGAAGGTCGTCGAGCGGTTTGGCGAAACGCATGTCGTAATGGGCCACGCCCATGGCCTTGCCTTCAGCCTGCAGCTCATCGATGTAACGCTCCACGTCGGCACCGATGGGGCCAAACGTGAGCACCGCCAGCTGAGAACCCTCACGCAGCCGGCGGCCGCGACCCACCTCGATGGCTTCGAGCGGACAACGCCAGTCGACCACGCTGCCGCGACCACGCGGGTAGCGTATGACGAACGTTCCGTTGCCCGGCAGCTGTGCCGTGTACATCATGCGACGCAGCTCTCTCTCGTCCATCGGAGAGGCTATGGTTATGTTGGGCACGGGGCGCAGGGCAGCAATGTCGAACGCTCCATGGTGTGTGGGGCCGTCTTCGCCAACCAGACCGGCGCGGTCCAGACACAGCACCATGGGGAGGTTGAGCAGGGCGGCATCGTGTATGATGTTGTCGTAAGCCCGCTGTGCGAACGCGCTGTAAATGTTGCAGAAGGGCTGCAGACCGTCTTTCGCCATGCCGCAGGAGAAGGTCACGGCGTGGCCCTCGGCAATGCCCACATCGAACACGCGGTCAGGCATGGCCTTCATCATGATGTTCATGGAGCAGCCTGTAGGCATGGCTGGTGTCACGCCCACAATGCGCGGGTTGCTCTGTGCCAGCTCGAGCAGCGTCTCTCCGAACACGTCTTGAAACCTCGGGGGCAGCATTGACGTGTCGGTCTTTATGCGTTCGCCCGTTTCGGGGTCAAACTTGCCCGGTGCGTGCCACACCGTTGCCTCTTTCTCGGCGGGCTTGTAGCCCTTGCCTTTGACGGTGTGCAGGTGCAGCAGCTTGGGTCCGCGCATGTTCTTGAGCTGTCGCAAGATGCGCACAACATCTTTCACGTTGTTGCCGTTGAAGGGGCCGAAATAGCGTATGTTCATGCCCTCAAAGATGTTCTGCTGATGGCTGAGCACCGACTTGAGCGCGTTGTTGAGACGTATCAGACCCTTGCGGCGGTCGTCGTTGAGATAACCCTTCGAGTGTAGCCACTGTGAGGCCTTGAAGCGTATCTTGTTGTACGTCTCGTTGGTGTCGAGGTTAAGCAGATACTTCTCCATGCCTCCCACGGCGCGGTCAATGCTCATGTCGTTGTCGTTGAGGATGATGAGCAGGTCGTTGGGCGATGACGACACGTTGTTGATGCCTTCAAACGCCAGTCCGCCGCTCATCGCGCCGTCGCCGATGACAGCCACCACATGGCGGTCGTCATGTCCCGTCTTCTTCGCTGCCACAGCCATGCCGAGGGCTGCCGAGACCGAGTTGGAGGCATGTCCACATGCGAACGTGTCATACTCGCTTTCCTCTGGGCTCGGGAACGGCTTTATGCCGTGCAGCTTGCGGTTGGTGCAGAAGCTGTCGCGTCGTCCCGTGAGGATCTTGTGGCCATAGGCCTGATGCCCCACGTCCCACACTATGCGGTCGTATGGTGTGTTGAAGACATAATGCAAGGCCACGGTCAGCTCCACCACGCCTAACGATGAGGCAAGGTGTCCAGGGTTTTCTGACAGCTCCTCAACGATGTCTTCACGCAGTTCATGGCACAGCTCCGGCAGCTGGTCCACAGACAGCTTGCGCAACTCGTCGGGATATTGTATCGTGTTTAACAGTTCTAAATTCTTAGTGTCCATAAATTCTTTTATGAATCAAACATAACAGATGCCGCAACAGGCGTTAGGCATCAATTATTTCTGCAAAGGTAATAAAATAAAATGTGTATTTGTACAAAAGGCATCAAATTTGTTTTGTATTGTCTTTTAATTGTGCTAACTTTGCACAGCAACGCCCGATTTTTGCCTTTCTTACACCTATATAATAAAGGAAACGGGGTGTTATGAGACAAACCGTGGCGTTTTAACGATGAAACGGTGGCGTTTTAAGAGATAGGCGTTTTAAGAAATAACCGTGGCGTTGTGAAAGAATGAATAACCAAAAAAACAGTGAAATAAAGCAATGAACAACTACAAGACTCTGGCACTTGCCCTCTGCCTCATGGCCTCGGGTGGTGTCATGGCGCAGAACAGCGCCGGCGGCATCTCACCGGAGATGCTCACACAAATAGAGAAAGCACAAGGCTCAGCCAAGGTGAACAAGGCGCTGTTTAACGCTATCGCGTCAAACAAGATCGATGACCTGGCGAAGAACTTTGCTAACCTCGGACCCATCGACAACCACTTCAGCGTGGAGACACCCAAGCAGAGCATTCACGACCAGAAGAGCTCTGGACGCTGCTGGATGTTCTCGGGCCTTAACGTGCTGCGCTCCAACTTTGCCAAGGAGCATGCCGACACGCTGGCTGTGGAATATTCGCACGACTATCTGTTCTTCTATGACCAGCTTGAGAAAGCCAACCTCATGTTGCAGGGCGTGGTGGACACAGCGAAGAAGCCCATCGACGACGAGCGCGTGCAGTTCTTCTTCAAGAGTCCGCTCAACGACGGCGGTACGTTCTGTGGCGTGAGCGACCTCGCTTACAAGTATGGCCTTGTGCCCAAGAGCGTGCAGCTCGAGACCTATTCGGCAGAGAACACGAGTCGCATGTCGCGCCTGATCTCTTCAAAGCTCCGCGAGTTTGGTCTGGAGCTGCGTAAGATGGTGGCCGACGGCAAGAAGGCTGCTGCCATAAAGGAGCGCAAGACACAGATGCTCGCTACCGTTTACCACATGTTGGCGCTCACCTTGGGAGAGCCCGTGAAGCAGTTTAGCTATGCCTTCCAGAACAAGGACGGAAAGACCGTGGGCGAGGCAAAGACCTACACTCCGAAGGAGTTTTACGACGCTACCGTCGGCCACAAGCTCAACGGCACCTTCATCATGGTCATGAACGACCCGCGCCGTCCCTACCACAAGACCTACGAGGTGGAATATGACCGCCACACCTATGACGGCACCAACTGGAAATATCTGAACCTGCCCATGAACGAGATTGCAAAGCTCGCCATCGCTTCGCTGAAGGACGGACGCAAGATGTACAGCTCCTATGATGTGGGCAAGCAGCTTGACCGTCAGCGTGGTTATCTTGCCCTCGACAACTTCGACTATGAGTCGCTCTTCTCAACAACCTTCGGCATGAACAAGGCTGACCGCATCGCTACCTTCGACAGCGGCTCCACACATGCCATGACGCTCACCGCTGTGGACCTCGACAAGGATGGCAACCCTCTGAAATGGAAGGTGGAGAACAGCTGGGGCGCAAGCAACGGTGTCGGCGGCTGCTTCATCATGACAAACGACTGGTTTAACGAGTATATGTTCCGCCTTGTGGTGAACAACGAGTATGTGCCGGCAGAGCTGCTCAAGGAGTATGAGCAGAAGCCGCTTATGGTCATGCCTGAGGATCCTCTCTTTGGCGAGGACATGTAACACGACACATTGTAACACGACACATTGTGCATGACGCTTTTTAAGACATCAACAACATGGAGGACGGTCTGCCGCATTGGGGTGTGGCCGTCCTCTTTTCGATTAACAGACAACAATGGATAACAAAACGAACATTCCTTACCAGATGATAGCCCTCGACCTCGACGGCACTCTTACAAATCATGAAAAGGTGGTGACGCCAAAGACGCGTGAGGCTCTGCTCAGAGCACAGGAGCGCGGGGCTGTCATTGTGCTGGCATCGGGACGGCCGACCTACGGCATTGAACCCGTGGCAGAATGTCTGGAACTGGAGAGTAGGGGAGGGTACATTCTTTCTTATAACGGAGGAAAGATTGTGGACTGCAAGACGCGCGAGGAACTTTACTCGAAGTTTCTTCCTGCCGATGTCATTCCAGTGCTCTATAGCTATGCACGCAGCCACGGCTATGCCCTGCTCGGATATGTGGGCAACGAGATAGTGACGGAGATGCCTTTTGACGAGTATGTGCAGGAGGAGTCGCGCATAAACAAGATGCCTGTGCGACGTGTGGAGAACCTGCTCGCTAACCTTGAGGCCCATCCTACCAAACTGCTGATGACGGGTGACCCGGCAAAGATGATTGTGGCTGAGGAGGAACTGTCGCGTCTTGTGGGCAACCGCATGGATGTGTTTCGCTCTGCACCGTTTTTCATCGAACTGGTTCCGCAGGGCATAGACAAGGCTCAGTCGTTGCTCCGCTTGCTTGGCAAGCTCAACCTCTCGCAGCAGGACCTCATGGCCTTCGGCGATGGCTACAACGACCTGTCCATGCTCAAGCTTGCTGCCATGGGTGTGGCGATGGAGAACGCTGCTCCCGAGGTGCGTGCCGAGGCCGACTGGGTGACGCTCTCCAACGAGAACGACGGTGTGGCTCACGCCCTTGAGCAGTGGAACATGCTCTAAGAAATAGGAATTTTATAAAAGAAAGACACGTTCTAAAGAAAGAGCGGCAAGTCTTAAAGAAATAGGGACAATGCTTAGATAGCGGCTTTAGGCCTCTCATTTAAAGCATTGTCCCTATTGTCTCTATTGTCTTTTAAAACAGCTCAATAGGCTTTCAATCTTTCCATTGTCTTAAAAATCTAATTGTCATCCTGGTCATCAGCCGGTGGAGCAAGGGCAGCAACCTCGTCAATGTCGATGAGCTGCGGCAGCGGGTTCTTGTCGCTCTGCTTGGCTCCGAGCTTTTGGAGCTTGGCACAGGTCTGCAGGATGCTTTGGCCGCTGGGCTGAAGCTTGCGCTCGGCATCGTCGTAGGCTGTTGTGGCTGTCTTTAGTGCCTTGCCTATGGCGGTGTATTTTTTCATGAATTGTCCTACGCGGTCAAGCATCTCGTTTGCCAGACGGTAGACCTGCTCGTGGTTCTCGGCTTGGCGTATCTGGGTCCATGTGAGCGAGATGATGCGCAGGGCAGCGAAGAGCGTCTGCTCATCGGCAATGAACACGTTCTGTTCCATGGCCTTGCGCCACAGGTCGGGTTGGGCGTTGAGGGCTGTCCAGAGAGCTCCTGTGTGGGGGACGAACATGATGACGTAGTCCATGCGCACCTTGGGTGGCTGGACGTATGCCGAATAGTCTTTTGTCGAGAGCTCTTTGACGTGCTTCTGCAAGCTGTCGATGTGGGTCTTGAGGAACCGCTGGCGGTCTGCCTCGTTGTCGGCGTTGGCATAGTCGAGGAAGGCGGTGAGCGATACCTTCGAGTCGATGATCACCTCGCGTCGCTGGTCAAGATGCAGGATGACGTCGGGGCGCAGCGTTGCGCCATCGTCGGTATGCACCGTGTTGCCCTGCGCGTCGCGTATTACGGTCTGGGTGTCGTAGTGGATGCCGCGCACCAGACCCTGTGAGGTGAGCAACTCGTCGAGCACAGCCTCGCCCCAGTCGCCTTGCACCTTGCTGCCATGCTTCAGGGCGTTGGCAAGCTCCTCGGCACTCTTCTTGGCTGCCATGGCCTGTTGCATGCTTCGCTCAATGTTGTCTTTGAGCACGCTGCTCATCTCCGTCTGTTTGAGCGTGGTGTCTGCCATGGTCTGCTTCATCTTGTCAATGGTCTCGCGCAGAGGGTTGACAATCTGCCCGAGCTGCTGGTTGCTTGAGTCGGCAAACTCTTTCTGACGGTCTTTCAGCATGTCGGCAGTGGCGTTCTTCATCTGCTCGCTCATGCGGGCCATGGTTTCGTTGAAGCGCTGCTCCTGACCTTTCATGATGTCGTTCCACGCCGCGTCTTTCTCGGCGAGGGCCTTTTGCTGTTGAGCCTCGGCTTCGGCCTTTGTCTTGGCAAGCAGATCGCAGGCTTCTTTCTTTGTGGCCTCCAGCTGTTCGCTTGCCTCTTTCTTCACGGCCTCCAGCTGCTGCTGTGCCTCTGCCTTGGTTTTGGCAAGCTGTTCGCTTGCCTCTTTCTTTAAGGTTTCAAGCTGCTGCTGCGCCTCTGCCTTGGTGGCCTCAAGACGTTCGCTTGCTTCTCTCTTTGCGATGTCGAGTTGTTGTTGAGCTTCGGCTTTGGCGTTGTTCATGTTCTGCTGTGCCTCGGCCTTGGCGCTTTCCAGTCGGCGTTCGGCCTCCTCCTTTACAGCAGCCAGCTGTCTTTGCGCCTCGTCTTTTGTCTCGTCGGCTTGTTTTGTGAGCATCTCGTTTTTGGTGATGAGAGCTTGTTGACGGCTTTTCTGTGCAAGCCAACCAATGATGCAGCCCACGATGAGGGCCGCAATGCTTATTGCTATTTCCATGAAACGGTTCGTTTGTTTTGTTTAGAATGTGGTTTCCATATCCAGATATGGTTTCTTTATGCAAAAGTAAGCATTTTTTTCCAACTAATGTGCTTCGACGCTTACATTTTATTCTTTTTGAACGTTCTTTAATGACAAATTGTAAATTTTCCCATTTTTGAAAACATAAAAATGGGCGTGTTATGATTGATTGTCGATGGAAACGTGTAAATTTGCAATTCGAAAATCGACACAAACGGCAACAAACAAAAGACAACGTAAGAAAACGAGATAACAATAAAAGAAATAGCAGAACAAAAAAAACAATTTAATAAAAGAACAATATGAAGAAAATTAGAGCTGCCGTAGTGGGTTACGGCAACATTGGCCGCTACGCCCTTGAGGCTCTTGAGGCTGCCAACGATTTTGAGGTGGCTGGCATAGTGCGCCGTCACGGTGCAGAGAACAAGCCAGCAGAGCTGGAGCAGTATGAGGTGGTGAAGGACATTCGTGAGTTGAAGGATGTTGATGTGGCCATTCTTGCCACACCGACACGTTCTTGTGAGGAATATGCAAAACAGATCCTGCCTCTTGGCATCAACACCGTTGACAGCTTCGACATTCACACCTCTATCGTCGACTATCGCCGCACCTTGCAGCCTATATGCAAGGAGCACGGAGCTGTGGCTGTCATTGCTGCCGGATGGGATCCGGGATCAGACAGCATCGTGCGCAGCCTGATGCAGAGCCTTGCACCCAAGGGCTTGAGCTACACCAACTTCGGTCCCGGCATGTCAATGGGACACAGCGTGTGCGTGCGCTCCAAGGAGGGCGTTAAGAACGCTCTCTCGATGACCATTCCAAAGGGCGAGGGCTTGCACCGCCGCATGGTGTATGTGGAGCTTGAGGACGGCGCAAAGCTTGAGGATGTGACGGCTGCTATAAAGGCCGATCCTTATTTCGCCAACGACGAGACTCATGTGTTTGCTGTGCCTTCTGTTGATGCTGTGCGCGACATGGGCCACGGCGTGAACCTCGTGCGTAAGGGTGTGAGCGGAAAGACACAGAACCAGCGTCTGGAGTTTAACATGAGCATCAACAACCCAGCCCTCACAGGTCAGGTGCTTGTGAACGTGGCTCGCGCTTCAATGAAACAGCAGCCCGGCTGCTACACCATGGTCGAGATTCCTGTTATCGACATGCTCGAAGGCGACCGCGAGGAGCTGATCGCTCATCTGGTGTAAGGACCCGTCGACAGACAAGAACAAGACAAGAACAAGATAAGGAAAGGCAACAACCGATGCTCTTTTGTAAAGCTACGGTTGTTGCCTTTCTTTTGCATACCTACTTGTTTCAAAAATCTTAATCACAAAATTTCAAAAATCTTAATCACAAAATTTTGCCGTTTAATCATCTTAGAGCTACAAACAACCACAAAATAATGACGTTTAATCAATTGGACGAAAATGGCGATTTGCACAATTGTTTTTTTTTTCGTAATTTTGAAATCAGATAACAGATATCTAAACCCCACAATAGAACAAAACAATCTAATATGGCAACGGACAACAACATGACAAGCGCACTGCCTGACGGCACATTGCTGCGCAGCGCCACTACAACATACAAGATTGTAAGAACGTTAGGACAAGGCTCTTTCGGAATAACGTATCTTGCAGAGATGAACAATGATGGCACGGCAAACGCGTCAACGGCGGTTGTCTACGTCACGGTGAAAGAGTTCTTTATGAGCAAAATTAACGGACGTAAGGGAACAGCCGTGACAAACAGCGATGCTGAAGGCTTTTTCGATTATTACAAAAAGCGCTTCATCAAGGAGGCACAGAACCTGAAGAGCCTTAACCATGAGCATATAGTGAAGGTGGCGGAAGCGTTTGAGTGTAACGGAACGGCTTATTATGCCATGGAATATATTGACGGCGAAACGCTCAGTGGCCTAATCAGCCGCAAGGGGCGCCTGAGGGAACAAGAGGCTATCGACATTACCTTACAGGTGGCTGATGCTCTAAGCTATATGCACAACCGCAAGATGTTGCATCTTGATCTCAAACCGTCGAACATCATGATGCGCAACGGGGAGGCTGTGCTCATCGACTTTGGACTGTCAAAGCAGTTTAACCAAAGTGGGGAGCCGGAATCGAGCACCACCATTGGGCTCGGCACGCCGGGATATGCTCCTATAGAACAGGCAAACTATCATGAGCACAGCGGACTGCCCGCAACGCTTGACATCTATGCCCTCGGCGCCACGATGATGAAGATGCTGACAGGCGTTGGTGAGATGCCAACGGCTTCAGATATCTTGAACGATGGCTTCCCGTTCGGCTTGTTCGCTCAGGCTGGCGTCAGTGAGAAGACAACTGCTGTCGTGAATAAAGCAATGGCGCCGATGAGCAAGGCACGTTACCAAACGGTGGCGGAACTGGCACAGGCTCTATCTGGCAAAACGGGAAAGGACAACGAAGAAACGGGGATAAAAAACAACGAAAAGAAAACAAGCTTCGGACAAATTGTCTCCACTCTGCTGACAATTGTGATATGCATCGTAATAGGAGCGCTCGTCTTGAATTACGCAATCAGTTCATGTCATTAAGACTTCAAATAAGAAAATATTATTAATCATTTAAAAACGTTTTAATTATGGAGAATAACAACAATCCACTCATGACACTGCTGGTAGGCGCTATTGCAGCAGTGGTTGTCGCCCTAATATGGGCAGGTCTTTCAATTTGGATGGAAAGCGAATATGCCGCAATAATGGCTTTAGGCATGGCCTTGATAGGCGGTGCTGTGAGGATGACAGTTCCCGAGAAATCGGTGCTCGGCGCAATAGTGGCTTTGGTGATGTGTCCTGCCGCCGTAGCGGTTTATAGCATTATGCTGGAGAGTTTCGGATATGAATATTCTGATGGCGACACGACGAAATATGTGTGGCTGATATTTGGCGCTATTGCAGGAGCGTATATTGGTTACAACAAGCCAGAAAAAAGCTGAACGGTTTGATTGGTTACAATTAACAGATAAAATGGTGATGTGATAAATTTTTTTGTTAATTTTGCACCTTGTATTAAGATAACAAACGTTTATTTGTTTTATGGAATCTAATCTTAAAATAAACAAGGTAGAGCTGCGCAACCTCCGGATGGAGGACTACGATCAGCTGGCAGGTTCGTTCAAACGAATTTATGCAGACCATGATGTGTTCTGGACTCATGCCCAGATCAAGAAGCTTATAACCATCTTCCCCGAGGGACAGGTGGTCATTGTGGTGGACGACAAAATTGTGGGCTGTGCCCTCAGCATCATCGTCGACTATAACATTGTGAAGGGTGATCACACCTACGCCAAGGTGACAGGCAACGAGACGTTTAACACGCATAATCCTAACGGTAACATATTGTACGGCATCGAGGTGTTCATTCACCCCGACTACCGCGGTCTGCGACTGGGACGACGCATGTATGAATATCGCAAGGAGCTGTGCGAGAAGCTTAACCTCAAGGCCATTATGTTTGGAGGTCGCATACCTAACTATCATAAGTATGCCGACACCATGCGCCCGAAAGAGTATATTGAGAAGGTGCGCTCACGCGAGATCTATGACCCGGTGCTCACGTTCCAGCTGTCGAACGATTTTCATGTGCGCCGCGTGATACGCAACTATCTGCCTAACGACGAGGAGTCGAAACACTGCGCAACATTGTTGCAGTGGGATAACATCTACTATCAGCCGCAAACCGACTCGTATGTGGAGAAACGCCCAACGGTGAGAGTGGGTCTGGTGCAATGGCAGATGCGTCCTTATAAGGATGTGGACGACCTGTTTGAACAGGTGGAGTTTTTTGTCGACTCTGTGAGCGACTATAAGAGCGACTTTGTGCTCTTCCCCGAATATTTCAACGCGCCCCTCATGGCCAAGTTTAACGACATGGGTGAGGCACAGTCGATCCGAGGATTGGCGCAATATACCGAGCAGATCCGTGACCGTTTTGTGGAGCTGGCAATCAGCTACAACATCAACATCATAACAGGCTCCATGCCTTATGTGAAGGAAGATGGCGGACTGTACAACGTGGGATTCCTCTGCCGTCGCGATGGCTCTTACGACATGTACGAGAAAATTCATGTCACACCCGACGAGCAGAAGAGCTGGGGCTTGAGCCAAGGCAACCGTGTGCAGACTTTCGACACCGACTGTGGAAAGATAGGCATCCTTATCTGTTATGACGTCGAGTTCCCCGAGCTGTCGCGCATCATGGCTGAGGACGGCATGCAGATCTTGTTTGTGCCCTTCAACACCGACACGCAGAACGCTTATGCCCGTGTGAAGGTGTGTGCTCAGGCAAGAGCTGTGGAGAACGAGTGTTATGTGGCCATCGCGGGAAGTGTGGGTAACCTGCCGCGCGTTCACAACATGGACATCCAGTATGCGCAGTCGGCTGTGTTCACACCCTGCGACTTCGCTTTCCCCACCGACGGCAAACGTGCCATGGCAACACCAGGCACAGAGCAGATCCTCGTTGCCGACTGTGACCTGACGCTCCTTAATGAGCTTCACACCTACGGCAGCGTGCGCAACCTGCGTGACCGCCGCAACGACCTCTATGAGCTGAGGATGAAGAAGGATAGATAAGAAGGTTTAAAGTTTGTTTCTTTTCACTTTAATTGAGCGGAAAAGGAAAAATAAAAATAAGCAAGCGTATGGAGTCTTTTCATACGCTTGTTTTTGTTTAATCATATTATTTCAAATCATTCTTGTTTTTTCTTCTGGATATATTGTTTTCGTTTGGCTTTTTTTTGTACTTTTGTCATGTGATACATTGCTTTAAAATAATAACCAATTAATGCTCTAAAAAAATGGACATTGGAATAGGAACTTGCTTCTCTACAAGAAAATATGAGTACACCATAACGGAATGCGACAATCTGGGGTTTTTTATTGCCTCTGTGAAAATTCGTGGGCAGTTGGGAAAAATCGACACAGGGTGACCGTTCGCATCGTGATGGAAAACGAATCGTCGGGCATCGACATGAACGCTTTGATGCGCTCCGCTGCCTTGTTTGAAGCGTTCCGCATAAACAACGTGTTGTGTTGTGCAATGAAAGACGATGCTGACACAGTGGAGGCTTCTGTGGTTGATGATGACCCGAAGGTGGCAAACGGGGCAAACGGTGGCTCAAAGGCATATTACGAAGAGCCAAGCGCTACAGCCAATGAATTATCTGAGAATTGTGGCAGACAAGGCTTCTTGGCACGCATGTGGAAGAAGACGTGGCGCTTGTGGGCGGCATTGCTTTGCTTCCTGATGATTCCTGTTATGATTTGGCTGCTGCTCGATTTCTTTTCAGGTAACGGTGGAACGCATATCCGTGTTGGAGCTATCCTCGCACCCATTTATTTGCTTTACATAGGCGTGAAACTTCTTGTCGGTTTCGTAGACGATTTGTCGGGTGATAATCAGAAAGGATGAGTTGTAAAGGTCTTTCCGACATCTTTAAAAACAAACATAAGGCATTTTTATTATGGCAGAACTCTCAAACGGCACCGTCTTGCGTGGCCAAACTTATTCTTATCGTATAGAACGAATGCTGGGCAGCGGCACCTTCGGCATCACTTATCTTGCTGTGGTGAGCGATGGGGCAGGGCCGATGAACGGCATGTTGCGCGTGTGTGTGAAGGAGTTTTACATGCACGACATTAACGGACGTAACGGTAGCGAGGTGACCTGTAGCTCCAGCGACGGCATGTTTTCTGAATATCGCCGCAAGTTTATGCGTGAGGCTGAAAATCTTGCGTCAATAAACCATCCGCACATCATTCATGTGCTTGAGGCGTTTGAACAAAACAACACGGTCTATTATGTCATGGAGTTTGTGGCTGGTGGCAGCCTTGACAGCTTCATCTGCAAACATGGGCGCATGGATGAGGCTTCGGCGCTGAAGTGTCTGGCTGGCATTGCTGAAGGTCTTCAATACATGCACAGCCAGAAGATGCTGCACCTGGACCTCAAACCGGCAAATGTGATGCTTAAGAACGACGGCAGTCCGGTGCTTATCGATTTTGGTTTGTCTAAACAATATAATGAAAAAGGAGAGCCTGAGTCGAGCACAAAGGTTGGAAGTGGCACGCCAGGTTATGCGCCTGTGGAACAGGCCAACTATCATGACGGGCATGGGTTCCCCGTGACGATGGATGTGTATGCGCTTGGCGGCACGCTCTTTAAGATGTTGACAGGCGAGCGACCACCTGAGGCTTCAATGGTGCTTAACGATGGTCTGCCTGTCGATTTGCTTCAAAGATATGGCGTTTCAAAGGCCACAATAGCTGCCATTATCGGGGCAATGGCCCCTATCGTCAAGCAGCGCACACCCGATGTCGCTTCGTTTGTCAAGGCTCTACCGTTGGGTTCTGCTTACAAAAGCTCGGGCTCTTCTAAGGCTTCGTCTTCAACAAGAACGTCTTCATCCTCTTCGTCGTCTTCATCCTCTTCTTTTAAAAGAAAAAAGGATGTCTCTCAAAACCTGAGTGAAGGAATTGTCTATTTGACGCCTGACACAACATGTGTGAAAATTATCCTAAACGGTGTCGGGAAAGCACAAGGCAAGTCGTGGTTCTTTACCTTCACACCGTCAAAAATCTCTGTTGTAGAACTGAACACGTACGATTATCGCTCTTTCTTTTCTTCTAAACAACGCTTTGGTTCTGTTTTGGAGCGCATAAATGCTTTGCGCCTGTCTGTGGCTAAAAACTATGTCGGCGGAGACATTTCGCTTGATGAACGTTTCATGTGTACTCTCATAGCTGAGCGAGAAAACGAGGTCTATGTTGATGCTGTTTCTGGCGCTGAGTTTAAAGGCGATAGCTATTATCTGAAAGGAGACGTCGCTGCGTTAGCTGAAATTGTGGAAAACGAAACGGGTGTTGATGCCACTGGAAGAAAACGGAAAAGGCAACGCATAAAAAACTTTGTTATCATGGGCGTGGTGGCAGTAGTGGCTCTTGCGGCGTGGTGGATGTTTATGGGAAACAATAGTTCTACGTACAACAATGTAGAGTCGGAACAGAGCGTTGAGCAGACCAATTCTTCAGAGACAGCAGAACAACAGCAGCAAGCGTTGCCAGAGATCTGTAATGAGCAAGCGGTGGACCTTGGTCTGTCAAGTGGCACAATATGGGCTGGCTGGAATGTCGGTGCTACGAGTGCCGAGCAATGTGGAGACTATTATGCTTGGGGTGAGACAAAAACAAAGAAGGAATATTCTAATTTCAATTATTTCGATTTAAAGAATGGTGCCGACTTTGAAGACTTCACGACATACTACAATGAAGGTGGAAAGACCTCCATTCGTTGCTCAAATAGGGATGTGGCTTGGGTGAAATGGGGACATCAGTGGGCCATTCCTACAAAAGACCAGGTAGACGAACTTGTGAGGGAGTGTACCTGGACATGGATGAAATATAATGGTGCCAATGGCTTTGCTGTTACAGGACCTAACGGAAAGAGCTTGTTCTTACCTGCCGCAGGAGAACATTATACAGGCTTGGATAGCAGTCAGAAGGATGTGAATGAGGTTATAAGCGTTGGAGAACAGGCATGGTATTGGACATCTGAATTAAGCAAAGAATATTCCGCATCAGCTTATATCCTCTCGTTTGTTCAGAAGAAAGCCGAAGTGGACACAGAGTGGCGTATAAACGGCATTTCTGTGCGACCGGTTAGGGTGAAGTAACTTATGGTTTGTAAATGCCATGGTTACGGTTCGCAAGTGTCATGGTTACGGTGGCTAATAGCCATTATAATAAAAAAAAGGCTGTCTGGAATGGTTTGTTTCCTGACAGCCTTTTGTCTTTTATCGCATTAAGGCAATGCTTGCTTCTTTCTTGTGGTTAGCATTAGTCTTGCTTGTGGCAAGAATTAGTCTTTCTTGTTGTAAGCATTAGTCTTTCTTGTCGTAGGCGTGGACAGGATAGTCGATGGTGTAATGAAGACCGCGACATTCCTTGCGCTCGATAGCCTGACGGGTGATGAGATAACCGACGTTTATCATGTTGCGAAGCTCGCAGATGTCGCGGCTTGCCTTAACATGCTTGAACAGGTCTTCGGTCTCTTCGTAGAGAAGGTCGAGACGGTCCCATGCGCGCTTCAGACGGAGGTCGCTGCGCACGATGCCCACATAATTGCTCATGCACTCGCCAACCTCTTTAACGCTCTGTGTTATGAGCACGCGCTCCTCGTTGGTCAATGTTCCCTCGTCGTTCCATTCGGGCACAGCGGTGTTGAAATCGTAATTGTCGACCACTTGCAAGCTGTGCTTTGCTGCCGCATCGGCGTAGACAACGGCCTCGATGAGCGAGTTGCTGGCCAGACGGTTGCCGCCATGCAAGCCTGTGCATGAGCATTCGCCGATGGCGTAGAGACGATGGATAGACGACTCGCCGTTAAGGTCAACCTTGATGCCACCGCACATGTAGTGGGCTGCAGGGCGAACGGGGATATACTCTTTTGTTATGTCGATGCCTAACGACAGACACTTGTGGTAGATGTTAGGGAAATGGTGCTTGGTCTCTTCTGGGTCTTTGTGTGTGACATCCAAGCACACATGGTCGATGCCATGAATCTTCATCTCCTTGTCAATGGCGCGGGCCACGATGTCGCGTGGTGCGAGCGACAGACGCTTGTCATATTTCTCCATGAACGACTCTCCGTTGGGAAGGCGCAGGATGCCGCCATAACCGCGCATGGCCTCGGTGATGAGGTAGGCGGGGTGGGTCTCACCGGGATGATAGAGTGAGGTGGGGTGAAACTGCACAAACTCCATGTCTTTAACCTCGCCCTTGGCACGATAAACCATGGCTTCACCATCGCCCGTTGCTATGACGGGGTTTGTGGTTGTCTGGTAAACGGCTCCGCAGCCACCGGTACACATGAGCGTTACTTTGCTCAGATAGGTATCTACCTTCTCTGTTTCGGGGTTGAGCACATAGGCTCCATAACACTCAATGTCGGGGGTGCGACGTGTCACCTCAATGCCAAGGTGGTGTTGTGTGATAATCTCCACTGCGAAATGGTTCTCCTTAACCTCGATGTCGGGGTGGTTGCGCACGGCTTCCATCAGCCCTCGCTGTATCTCTGCACCCGTGTCATCGGCGTGGTGAAGGATGCGGAACTCAGAGTGTCCACCCTCACGGTGGAGGTCAAACTTGCCGTCGTCCTTGCGGTCAAAGTTTACGCCCCAGTTGACAAGCTCTTTTATCTGCTCAGGAGCGTTACGCACAACCATCTCAACAGCGGCAGGGTTGCTGATGTAGTCGCCGGCAATCATCGTGTCCTCGATGTGCTTCTCGAAATTGTCTACCTCAAGGTTGGTGACGCTTGCTACGCCGCCTTGCGCAAACTTGGTGTTGGCCTCGTCGAGAGTTGTCTTGCAGACGAGACAAATTTTACCCTTATGCGCCCTTGCTATCTTCAGGGCGTAGCTCATGCCGGCTACTCCGGCACCGATAATTAGAAAATCGTATTTATAGACCATAATAGTGGAGAATTTCTGCAAAAGTATAAAATTTCTCGCTTTCTGCCATCTGTTTGCTTGTTTTTATTGTTTGCGAAGCAGCAAATTTAAATAACGTTAATAGACGTTAAGCTCTGAGGCGCGTAACGTCTCTTTAATTATTCTTTAACGGCTATTTGAAATTTGCTAAATAAATTTGAGAACAGCATTGTAGCACCCTGTTGCTGCAACGATTAACAGAAGCGTGAAAATTGTGCCTCCGGTGGCTAAGACGATGTTCGCATAACACGATTTGATGGGCATCTCATGAGCTTTGTTGCTATGGAGAAACGTTTCGTGTGCTATGACATATAGGTAGGCTCTGTAGAGCAGCACTGCGTAAAATGTTCCAACGATGCCGCCTATCAGGATGTCGCCAGGGTAGTGGACACCGAGATAAATTCGGCTGTAGGTGTGAATAACTGCCCAGATATATATGAAAGCCGTGAGGCGACGACTGCGGAAGAGCAGAGTAACCAATGCTGCTAACGCAAACGAGTTGGCCGAATGGCATGACGGCATGCCGTAATGGCCGCTGTGATAGCCGTTCACAGTATGGATGAGCGCTGCGATGGGGCTGTCTGGATGACAGGGACGCGGACGACAGAAGATTGGACGCAGATAAGCCGCACAGGTCGTGTCTGCAAGCGTGATGGTTATGGCAAACATAAGCACAATAATGGCTGTCTGACGTTTAAGCCCATACTTGTTCAAGATGACAAAAAATATTGCCATGTAAACAGGAACCCACACCCATTTCTCTGAGGTGAGATACATAAAACCGTCAAAAAAGGAATTGTGAAAGCCGTTTAGCCACACCATCAGGTTGGCATCTGCGCGGCTGAGAATGTTCATCATCAATATTATTCAAATCTTATATGCTGCAAAGTTACGCATTATCTGCATAATAATAGACTTTTTTGCCACAAAAGTGTTCTGTATTAACATAGAATAAACAAAAAAGTCCTCTTTTGCCAAAAGAAATCTTTTATAGGCATAAAAAAAAGATTGCAATGGAGAATAAATCTCATCATTGCAATCCTTTATGTTTTTATGTTTTTATGATTTTTTTCTAATCATCATTATTTGATGCTCATGATCTGCAGACCATTGGGATCATCGGGCTTGATCTCCAACAGTTTTGTTGCCCACTCTTTAGCTTCCTCTTTCTTGTCGTTCTGGATATAGTGAACGGCGAGATATGTGTAAGCTGTTGCGAGCTTGCTGGTCTCAGATGCTGTCTTTTCTGCCTTGGCCGACACGATGTCGATATATTTCTTGTAGAAGGGGAGAGCGCGGCCAACCTTTACGTCGGGGTTGATCTGATAGTTCATGAGCGCACGCTTCCATACAGCGTAAGCAGCGGCATAGTCAAACTTTGTCTCGATTTGGGCATATACCTTGTCGGCGTTCTCAAAGGCTTTAACCTTAGCATCGTTAGCTGCTCCTTCAACAGAAGCCTCGTCGATGTAGATGTCTGCCAGCGCATCATATTCTTTGTATGTAACTCCTTCACCCTTTGCTGCGATGTATGCTTCCATAGCGGCTACAGCATCGGTGAAGCGCTTGGCCTTGGTATATGTGTCAGCGATATATTTCTTAACATCCTTGTTCTCAGGATCAACCTCAGGAAGCTTGTTGTAAGCAGCAACGGCATCGTCGAAACGGCCAACGTTTGTGAGAGCGTCACCATAAAAGATGTAATCGTTGGCTGTGAACTTAACGGTGTCGGGTGTGCTGAACAGCTTCTCGCCATAAGCTACGGCTGTAGCATAATCCTTCTTCTTGTCGGCAGCGTAGAGACCGATACGGTTGAACGAGTTATACTTGGGATACTTGCCAATGCCTTTTGCCGCGAGGTCAATGGCCTTGTCATACTGCTCAAGAACGTATGCAGTTGTAGCATAGTCGAAGAGAATGTAATCGTCCATCGCTGTAACGTCCTTAACCTTATCGAAATACTCGAGAGCTGTCTTCAGACGGTCGTTCTGTGAGAACATGTAACCTGCAGCTGCGTCAACAGGATATGAAGGATCAACCTCGCCCAGCTTCTTCAGCATTGCCACTGCTCCATCGGGATCAACCTTCTGGTAGATGCGGGCATACTTAACATACGAAGCAGGGTTCTTCGGATCGTTCATTGTTGCTGTCTCATACCACATGGCAGCATCACCAGCGTTCTCTTCTATTACTGAGATGTCACCGTGGAGAATGTAACCCGATGCGCTGTTCTTGTTAGCCTTGATAGCCATCTCAGCGTACACTTTAGCCTGTTCCAGGTTCTTGGCGTTCATGAAGGCACGACCCAGACCTGCCAATGCTTCAGCATCTTTCTTGTGTGCCTTTACGAAATCCTTAACCTGCGACTTTGTTGTTGCAACATCGCCTTTGGCATCAACCACTACTTTAGTGATGGCAGCTACGTCTGTATTAACGTCCTGTGCCATTGCGGGCATCTGCATGCTCAGCAGCAGAGCGCCTACGAAGAAATATTTCAAAGTTTTCATATTCAAGATTGTTTTTATGTTTCACATTGGGTTTACACTCACTATGCTTGTTTTCTATTTCGACGTAAAATTACGATAAAAGTTACATAACGAGCATGTCTTTCGCCTTTTTGTCAGCTTTTTTTATAGTTATATTGCTTTTGTTTTATTTTGTTAAGCAACATAAGGCGGTTTCGTCTTATGTTGCGTAACAAAAATCAATATTCGTTGTTTTACCTTCTCGCTGTTTTAGCTTCTCGCTCAGTTGGCTTGTGCTGTTTTAGCAGATATAGCTACAAACGTTCTTGTTTAAAGCTATTCTTATCTTGGCTTATTGTTAACGTTTACGTCACGAATGGCTATCTCACCTCTTGTGGGCAGCAATCCCGACTTAAAGATTATAAGCTGACCTCGTGGCGATTCAATGAAATGGGCAAATCCCCAAGGAAGACCACGTTTCGGGTCATTAAGAAGAGCGTATATTGTTCTCACGAACGGATATCGTCCGTTGAGCAGCCATGCCTGGTAAGGTTTCCATGAGTTCATGGGTGTGGCTTTATCCAGCTTGCTTACCGACATCACTGTGATGCTTTTGTTCCATGTTGTGTTGGTAGAATCGCGCTTGTCGTTGAGCCAATTGCTACCGATGATGCCAATTGCGTTGGGCGTGCGTGCCACATATTCGATGACATCTTTTGAGTTTTTCGCGGCAAAAATGTTCGGATTGTCTATCGTCTTGCCGCCAAGGATAGAGTCGACACAGAAGCTGACTGCGCTTGATTTCTTGTTGTCGAAACAAACCCAAATGTCGCCGAGCTTTGAACCTTTGTTCACATCGCTCCATTTGGTCACTTTGCCTGAGAGAATGCGCTTAACATCGTTCACTGTGATGCATGAGTCAAGATTCTTGTTGTTGCATATCAAGGCCATTCCGTCGTATGCGAGGGGCACGGCCTCAGGGAGCTGATCTGTGCCTTTAAGGTAGTCAAACTCCTTTTGTGTGAATTTACGAGCAGTGATTGTTAACATCACCTTGTTCTTGAGGAGCATGTTCACTCCGTCAACCTCGCTCGTGTAGATTGGGGTTACTTTGGCGTTGGGACATGACATCTCAAACACCGATTTCAGTTCGTCTACTATAGGACTAAAACTCTCGTCAGAGGCGAAACTGATCGCCCCTGACGAGTTTGTATCTGTTCTGCCGTCCTTTCGCTTCTGCTCACCGCAGGAAACGAAAAGACAGGCAGACAGTGCTAATCCTACCAAAACGTAAGATATTCGTTTCATCAAAATCGTAAACTTTTTACTGTTTAAAGATTACTGAAGTCTGAATGACACAGGTACGTTGTACTTAACGCGCACTGCTGAACCATTCTGCTTACCAGGGATCCACTTCGGCATGCTCTTAACCACACGCTGTGCTTCCTTGTCGAGAGAGGGGTCAACTGAACGTGCAACCTGTACATCGGTGATGTGACCATCGCGCTCTACCACGAAAGAAATAACTACGCGGCCCTGAACACCGTTCTCCTGTGCTACCACCGGATAGTGGATGTTCTCGTTGAGGAACTTCATGAGAGCTGAGTTACCTCCAGGGAATGAAGGCATCTGCTCAACCACGTCGAACACTTTCTCTTCCTCAACATGCTTCGGGGGCTCCGGAGCCTTGATTTCTTCCTTAGCTTTGAGCACTGCGCCACCTACCTCATCGTTACCTTGAACGTTGAAGGCACCTACGGCCTTGGTGCTCTTCTCAACCTCTTCGAGCTGGATCTCATCCTCTGCTTTTACCTCTTCGTCTTTCTTGATGACAGGAGCGGTAAACTTCACTGAAGACTTCACTTGCTCAACAACCTTTTCAGGCTCGGTCTTGATGACTTCCTTCTTCTCTACCTTTGCTTCTTTCTTCTTCTCCTGGAGTGAAGCCAACTGAACAGCCTGAGTGTTTTCAACTGTCTTGTTGGCCTGCGCCATTTTCTGAAGTTGGAGACCGAGGAAGAGGAGTACTGCAGCAAGGAATACGATAACGATGGACCAGATATTACGCTTAGTAGTACCCTTGCGCAGTTTGTATGCGCCGTATGCCTGGTTTCTGCCTTCGAACACGAGGTCAGTCCATTCATTGGATACCAAATCTAATTTTGCCATTTGTTTGTCCTTTCTTTAATTATTAGTCATTGATTACTTAATGCCGCGCTTTGCAAGAAGCTCTGCATCCTGCGGATTAATCTTGTCAATGACGTATGTACCAATACTGCAGATAGTCATTTCGTCCAAAGCGTCAACCATGTTCTTGTAAGAAGCTTCGTCGGTACACTTGATGATGATAGTCATCGTGGGCACCTTGCCACTTTCAAGTTCACCCTTCTTGATCTTTGACAATGCAGCGTCGTAAACGCTGTCAGGATAAGCTGCCGGGTTGGCGAGCTTCTTCTGGTCAAGCTTGATCTTTGCAGCCATGATGTCGGCAACAGGTGTAGAGCCGTCCTCTGTTACGTGCTTGATGAGTACGTCACGAATGCCGTTCTTACCCCATGTTGTCTCTTTCAGACAGTTGGGATCAGCGTAGTTGGGGATACCGTCTACATGGTAGATCTTGTTGTTTCCACAAACATAGATGGTAACAGTTTGAGAAGCTTTGGCCGCATTGCGGTCCTCGTCAGAGATGTTCTTATCGTTACTTGGCATAGTCAAATTCATCGTCTGGGGCTTAGCCAGTGATGTACAGAGCATGAAGAACGTGATAAGAAGCATCATCATGTCCACCATAGGCGTGAAATCCACGCGGGTGTTCATCTTTTTCTGTCTGCTTGCTTTTTTCTTAGCCATGTCTTAATCCTCCGAATTTGATTTAAGCGATGTTATCAGGTAGTAACGGTTCTCGTTCATATCCTGAAGCTCAGACATCATCTTCTTGATGACCTTGTACGGTGTACCGGCATCAGCCTTGATGGCAAGTTTCATGTCTGAACCGTTGTTCTCGCGTGCCATTTTAACCCAGTCCTGGAACTGGCTCATCTTTGAGCCTGTCTGTGTGCTGTCAGTGGGGATACCCTTAGCAGCCTGGAACTCATTTAACTTGTCGCCCAGATTGAGCGCAGAACTCAAATCCTGCATGTCAACACCGATGGAAGCAGCCCCCTGTGCAGTTTCAAACTGCTTTCCGTTGAGCTGTATTCCATACTGGTCAGCCATGCCCTGAACGAGCTCGCCCATCTTGCGGGGATTGTCCATTCCCACAAAGATACGGCCTTCCTTATCGCAGAGCACTGTCAAGACATTTGTCTCCGGTACCTTAATCTCAGATACCGAGCCTGGAGTAACGACCTTCACTGCCTCGTTCTTCACGAATGTTGATGTCAACATGAAGAAGGTGAGCAGGAGGACCATCACGTCCGACATAGGAGTCATGTCAATCCAGACGTCCGCTTTCTTAACTTTTACTTTACCCATAATGATAAATGTTTTAAAGGGTTAGTAAAATTAAGCTTCGTCTGCGTGGTTTGCTTCGTATGTCTGAGCAATAGTGTAACCTACTTCATCGAGAGCGTATGTCAGCTTGTCGATCTTGTTTGAATAGTAGTTGTAAGCGACTACTGCGACCCAAGATGTCAAAATACCAGAAGCGGTATTTACAAGGGCCTCAGAAATACCTTCAGACAGCTGGAGTGAGTCACCACCACCACCAGAAGCCAGAGCGGCGAATGAACGGATCATACCTACTACAGTACCGAAAAGAGCGGTCAGAGTACCGAGGGTAACGATAGTAGCGATGATAGGCATGTTCATCTGCAGAGTAGGCATCTCGAGCTGAGTAGCCTCCTCATGAGCCTGCTGGATCTTGGCTACCTTCTGTGCACGCTTCAGGTTAGGAAGAGTCTCCATCTCCTTGTAGGCAGCGATAGAGGCGCCTACTACGTTAGCAACACAACCCTGCTGCTTGTCGCAGATCTGCTGTGCCTTTGCCATATCGCCGGCGTTGATAGCCTGCTTAACGTTGATGACAAACTTTGTCAGTGAGCTCTTACCGAAAGCGGTGCGGAGAGCGAAGAAACGCTCGATAGACAGCGCGATAACGGTGAAAAGCAGAGTGATGATCACAGGAACGACAATACCGCCTTTGTACACTGTACCGAGAAGGCTTCCGTCCTTAACTGCATTTGCGGGGTCTCCACCAACGAAGTTGTCGGGGTTACCGAGCACGAACTTGAAGAAACATACTGCGAGGATGAAACATGCAATGATGATCCAAATTGCATCTCTAACTCCCTGGAATCCCGATTTCTTCTTGGGATTCGCTTTAGCTTGTGTAGTTGCCATAATTTTTTAGAATTTTAAAAAGTTATTATTGGTTAATAATATATTTTCTGTTGTTAGTGCATGTTAGGCGCTGTTATTGCCGGCTTTGCTTTCTTACTTTGTGCAAAGTTAGCAAATAAAGCCGAATAACAATCTTTTAGCCCATGCTTTAACATAATTTTTATTTCAACGGACTAAAAGCCTGTCATTTTTTTATTTTGACAGGCTTAAAGCGCGTTTCGATTCTTATTTAAGCAGGCTCAGAGCATTCTTTATTCTGCTCATTGCCTCTTTAATGTTGTCATCGCTTGTGGCGTAGCTCATGCGGAAGCAGTCGGGATCGCCGAAGGCATCGCCGCCCACTGTTGCAACGTGTCCTACCTCAAGCAGGTACATTGCAAAGTCGGTCGAGTTGTTGATGGTTCTCTGTCCGTCAGTCTTTCCGAAGAAACTGCTGCATTTGGGGAAGAGATAGAAGGCACCTTCAGGTTTGTTGACCTCCAGTCCCGGTATCTCTTTAGCAAGACTTACGATAAGGTCGCGACGGCGCTCAAACGCCTGGCGCATGGTCTCTACGCAGTCTTGTGGCAGGGTGTATGCTGCCTCTGCCGCTTTCTGGCTTACCGAGCACGGTCCGCTTGTGTATTGTCCTTGCAGCTTGTTGCAGCCCTTCACAATCCACTGTGGTGCGGCGATGAAGCCTATGCGCCAGCCTGTCATGGCATAAGCTTTAGACACACCGTTCACGATGATAGAGCGCTCCTTCATGCCTTCAAACTGTGCAATGCTTTCGTGCTTTCCTATGTAGTTGATGTGCTCGTAAATTTCGTCGGCGAGCACATACAGACCTTCATGTTTCTTTATAACCTCAGCCAGAGCCTCAAGCTCATCCTTTGAGTAGACGCTGCCTGTAGGGTTGCTGGGCGAGCAGAGAATGAGCATGCGTGTCTTCGGTGTGATAGCTGCTTCAAGCTGCTCGGGTGTCATCTTGAAGTTCTGCTCAAATCCGGCGTTCACGATCACGGGTGTGCCGCCGGCAAGCTTCACCATCTGCGGGTAGCTTACCCAGTAGGGTGCAGGTATGATTACCTCCTCGCCGTCGTTAACAAGAGCCATCACGGTGTTACAAACGCTCTGTTTGGCACCGTTAGACACGAGCACCTCGTCGGTGGTGTAGTCTAAGTTGTTCTCTTTTTTCAGTTTTGCCACGATAGCCTTGCGCAGGTCAGCATAGCCAGGCACTGGCGAATAACGGGAGAAGTTATCGTCAATGGCTTTCTTTGCTGCCTCTTTGATGGGTTCAGGTGTGTTGAAGTCGGGCTCGCCCACACTCATGTTTATAACATCCACGCCTTGAGCCTTCATCTCGTTGCTTTTCTGCGACATTGCAAGCGTCTGTGATGGTGCAAGACGATTTAGACGGTCGGATAGTTGTGCCATAATTGTACTGATTAATTTTAATTCTCTGCAAAATTAAAAAAAAAGTTCATTTCTGCGAAAAAAATGTCTATTATTTTGTCATTAAATTCTTAAATTTTACTATTCCTTTGACAATTTGTTACAGATGTTTAATGGTCTTCTGTTTCGCTTTTTGTTCTTTCCTTAATATTTGTCCGCTCTTCGTGTCTTTCAATCTGTTCTGTTTTAGACTGATAGGTCGTTATGTGAATATCGTTGTTTTAAATCTAAGGAATGGAAGAAAGACAAAAGACAATGCTTTAACGAAGGCTTGTTTGTGCCTGTTCGTAAAAAGCATTGTCTTTTTTGTCTTCTTTTATGTCTTTTTTTTTGTCAAAGAAATAAGTTTAGAATCGATATCTTTCTTCTTTACAATCTTGAAGGCCGTGTGTGCCTATACATAATAGGTGTGTTTTTCTTTGCCGAGCCTGTAGTCTTGTTTATTTCAGGTGGAGCGTATGGCCCATGCGGTCGCGTTTTGTCTTGAGGTAACGTTCGTTATATTTGTTTGGCGTAATCTCAATGGGCACATTCTCCACAATCTCCAGGCCGTAAGCCTCCAGGCCCACGCGCTTCACGGGGTTGTTGGTAAGCAGGCGCATCTTGTGGACGCCGAGCTTGCGCAGCATTTGTGCGCCGCAGCCATAGTCGCGCTCGTCGGGTTGGAATCCGAGATGCACGTTGGCATCTACCGTGTCGTAGCCCTCTTCCTGAAGCTTGTATGCTGCAATCTTGTTCATCAGGCCTATACCGCGACCTTCTTGCTGCATGTATATGAGCACACCCTTGCCTTCCTTCTCGATCATCTGCATGGCTTTGTGGAGCTGTTCGCCACAGTCGCAACGCTTGCTTCCGAGAATGTCGCCCGTAGCGCATGACGAGTGGACGCGTACCAGCACCTCCTCGTCAGGCGTCCATTCGCCTTTCACGAGCGCCATGTGCTCCATGCCGTTGCTCTGCTGGCGGAACGGTATAAGCTTGAAATGTCCATATTCTGTAGGCATGTCCACCTCTTCGCCCACCTCGATGATCGACTCGTTCTTCAGTCGGTAAGCAATGAGGTCTTTGATCGTTATGATGCGCATGTTCCACTCCTTAGCCATCTCTTGCAGCTCAGGCATGCGTGCCATTGTGCCGTCCTCGTTCATGATCTCCATGAGCGCTCCAGCAGGGTAGAGGCCGGCCAGACGGCAGAGGTCTACGGCTGCTTCTGTGTGTCCGCAGCGACGCAGCACGCCGTTGTCTTGAGCGTAGAGCGGGTTGATGTGTCCAGGTCTTCCGAAGGTCTGTGGTGTCGACTTTGGGTCGGCCAGAGCCTGTATTGTTGCAGCTCGGTCATGAGCAGACACGCCTGTAGTGCATCCTTCGAGCTTGTCAACGGTCACGGTGAATGGTGTTCCGAGCATTGAGGTGTTGTCGCTGACCTGGTGCGGCAGGTCCAGCTCTTCGCAGCGTGAGAGCGTGATAGGTGCGCAGAGCACGCCTCTTGCATTCTTCAGCATGAAGTTCACCTTCTCGGGTGTGATCTTCTCGGCTGCAATGATGAGGTCGCCCTCGTTCTCGCGGTCTTCGTCGTCAACAACGATCACGAAGTGTCCATCCTTAAAATCTTTTATTGCATCTTCGATGCTACTGAGCTTGAAATCTCCCATATTGTTGTTTTTTTTATATTTTTATTTTAGCTAAAGGTGTTGTGGCGTTACAGCTTCAATGTAAGCTTTCCACCTTATTATATTATAGCTGTATGAATTTCTACTTTTTTCTTCTTTTTCCCAAAAATCTTCTTTTCCCAGAAATCTTTTTTTCTCAAAAAAACATCTTTTCCCAAAAATCTTCTTCTTCAGCTTTCGTAACGGCTTATTGCTGTTGCGTAGCGTTTATTCTTGCAATGATCTCGTCGTTAGTGTTTTTGATCACGCCGAGGTCGCGAGACAGGCGCAGGCGGAAACGCCACATGCGGAAGTAGAGGAACAGTCCGAAGGGCACGATGGCTGCCGCCGCGATGTTCATCCATTTGTGGTCGAACGGTCTGGTGTGAGCCTTCACCGAGAGCACAGGGTAACAGTTGAGAAGAGCAATGAGCTTGCGGTCTTTCGTGTTGGCAAGATCTTCAATTATCTCCTCCAGGCTGTCGTTTATCCGTTCGATCTTGTGGTCTGGCCTGTACTTGAAGAACACCTTGACCCAGTTTGGTGCCCGTTTCAGACGGTGGTGAGCCTCATAGGTTGTGATGTCTTCCGTCATCAGTTTCAGCTGCTCCACGTCGTGTGCATATTTTGGCTCGTCAATGATAACCTCCTTGCCCAGGACGCTGCGTTTTATGCGCAGTCCGAGCAGACGCATAAAGAAGTTACGCCACACGTCAATGTTGAACACCATCGAGTCGTTGATGGCCTTATAGGTGAAGAAGGCAGCCATAGGCACGAGAACGGCAGGTGCCAGACCCTTTCCAAAGGCTATTGTCCACATTGCTCCTCGCGCCATTCGGTATCCTGTGTTGTCGAGGATATAGTAGAGAATGAACACGAGCACCGATATGAGTACAGGCAGACCCAGTCCGCCCTTTCTGATGATGGCTCCCAGAGGTGCTCCGATGAAGAAGAACACGATGCAGATGAATGCCAGCAGAAATTTGTCTATTGCGTAGATCTTGTGCAGGCGGATCAGACGGTCGCCGCTGTCGGTGAGATAACTCTTGAAGTCGAGGTCTGACGTGCGTTGCTGCACCGCCGAGCTTGCCATGTTGAGCATGCGTTGTCTGTCGCTTATGGTCATGTGTGCCATGAGTGTGTCAACGTTATATTTGTCCGACGCCGCCCGCTCAACAGCTTTCAGCGAGTCGCGTTTCGAAGCGTGAGGCAACCTTAAGCTGTAGGTCATGATGTCTTGGTAGAATGCTCGTCCTATGCTGTCATAGTCGCTTCTTATCGAGTCGAGGTCATGTCTTATCTGTGCCAGACTCTTTGTGCGCGCGTCGTTAGACACCGATGAGGCATCAGCGGCACTGAAATCGCCGTCAAAGTCGAGCACAATCTTTTTCGACACGAACGTCTCGCGGCGGTAGGGCACAGCCGCGCTGCCTGCCAGCTCCTGCGATTTCATGTTCTCAAACCATTCGCCGCTCCACAGGCTCATGACGAGGTGCTTTTTCTCTGCCGTCGACTGTAGCATGCCCGAGTCGGCCAAAATTATTGCCTGATCCTCGTAGCTTCCCGTCATGCGGTAAATCATGATGCCGTAAAGCTTGCCCGTGTTAAGGTCTTTTTTCTGCACATAGAGGTTGCAGTTGGGTATGCCGTCGTAGAAAATGCCTTCCGGGATCTCCAGCTCCGGGCTCTTCTGCTTCATGGCGAGCAGCAGCTGCATGAGGTTGCGGTTGGCAGCCGGTCCAATGGTGTTTTGGAAATAGAACGACAGGAGGCATATAGAGACAGAGATGACGATCAGCGAGCGCGATGCTTGCAGCAATGAAATGCCTGCTGCTTTGATGGCTGTCAGCTCACTGCTCTCTCCGAGGTTACCGAACGTTATGAGTGATGAGAGCAAGATGGCCAACGGCAATGCCTGGGGCACGAGCTGCAAGCCCATGTGCCAAAAAAATTGCGCCATGACATCCATGGTCAGTCCTTTTCCAATAAGGTCATCAATGTATCGCCACAGAAACTGCATCATCAGCACAAACTGGCAGATGAAGAATGTTCCTATGAAAAGCAATCCGAATTGCTTGGCTATGAAGAGGTCTAATTTTTTTATCCGAAACATGTAGAGTTCTTTGCTTGTCTGTCCGCACAATGCGGTTTACCAGCATGCAAAATTAGTATAAAAAAATCACAATATGGTCATTTTTGTATTTTTTATATAATAAAATAAGGTGTATGAGGGTGCGAGCCCGCAATTTGTCAAAAGGTCAGTTTGAAATTGTGTGCTTCAAAACAGTGTGCCGTCATCTTGGCGCATGTTCGTGTTTACAGTCCGCTTGAGCGTCGCAGCTGTCTGAAGTTGTGTCCCCAGGTGTCGAGGAGCCACTGCTTGTCATTGGGATCGGCGAAGTCGGTGATGCGTAAGATATACTCTCCTGTGAGCTGGCTCTTCTCCATTTTTATCTCCACAAAAGTCTCCATGTCCTGTTCGTCGTTCCATGAAAACCTTATGCAGTGGTTTTTCTTCTTTTCAATGATCGTGGCTTTTCTCATTTCATGGTGGTCGTAGGGGCTTCCCCAGGTAAATGTCAGCGTGTCGCCCTCCAGTGTTACGGTGTCGGCGAGCCATCGCGCCATGCCCTCAGGTGTGCTCACCATGTTCCACACGGTAGAGGTGGATGTCGAGTTGAGCTCTCTTTCGATGTTTATTTGTAGCATTTCCATGTCTGCAAGTATAGAGGTTAATGTGTCAAAATAGCCGAGAATAATGACTTGTTTGGTGTTTACATGTGCAAAAATACGCTTTTTTTTACATTTTCTGAAATTTTTTCCCGAAAAGTTTTGGTGTTTAACAATTTTGTATTACCTTTGCACCCGCAAAACAACGATGGCGGGATAGCTCAGCTGGTTAGAGCGCATGATTCATAATCATGAGGTCCCCAGTTCAATCCTGGGTCCCGCTACAATGTTAGATGACGAGTTACAGCAATGTAGCTCGTTTTTTTTTATCCATACGTCACGTTGTTGACGCATCAATAACGGGCCATGAATCTCTTTCTTTTTCTAAATTGCTTTACTGTAAATTTATTCTTTTACTGAACATTCGCAACGCACATAACAAGCAAATTTTCAGGCTATTATCATCTCAAACCAACATTGCCGTTCTCAACTTTGTCGCCGCCTTCGGCGACGCTTGCTTGCGATATTTTCCCTGTTTTAAATGCGAAAGTTCAGAAAAATGACATTAATCAATTTATTTTGCTCAAACAAAAGGTGTTATGTCGTTGGATTTTCGTAACTTTGCATCCTGATAATTGATTTTAAAAGTAAATATGGCTGGAACAAAGAAAATCAAGACCGCTCTTGTGTCGGTCTTCCATAAAGATGGTCTCGATGAGCTGCTTGCAAAGCTCAACGCAGAAGGTGTGAAATTTCTCTCTACTGGTGGCACACAGAAGTTTATCGAATCGCTCGGCTACGATTGTCAAGCCGTTGAGAGCGTGACCACTTATCCCTCAATTCTTGGTGGTCGTGTGAAGACCCTGCACCCGAAAATCTTCGGTGGCATCCTCGCCCGTCGCGGCAACGCTGGCGACATTGACCAGATGAAGGAGTTTGACATTCCTGAAATAGACCTCGTCATCGTTGACCTCTATCCTTTCGAGCAGACCGTTGCCAGCGGCGCTTCTGAGGCCGACATTATTGAGAAGATTGATATAGGTGGCATCTCGCTCATCCGAGCAGGAGCCAAAAACTTCAACGATGTGGTTATCGTTCCGAGCAAGGCCGAGTATGGTGTGCTGCTCGACATCCTCAACAAGAAGGGTGCTGTTACCGACCTTGCTGACCGCAAGATGTTTGCTGAGCGTGCCTTCGGTGTGAGCAGTCATTACGACACCGCCATCCACAACTGGTTTGCCGGTAAATAAAACAAGTTGTTGAGACACAAACAAACTCTTGGGTCAAGAGCTTGTTTGCTCACTAACTTGTCAATAACAACAATTAAAAGAAAACTATGGGATTTTTTTCATTCGTACAAGAGATAGCAATGGACCTTGGCACCGCCAACACCATCATCATCAGCGATGACAAGATTGTGGTGGACGAGCCGTCGGTTGTTGCTCTCGACCGCCGCACCGACAAGATGATTGCCGTTGGTGCAAAGGCGAAGATGATGTATGAGAAGACGCACGACAACATACGCACCATCCGTCCTCTGCGCGATGGCGTTATTGCCGACTTTACTGCTTGTGAGCAGATGATGCGCGGTCTCATCAAGATGGTTCACACAGGCAGCCGCCTGTTCTCTCCCTCGCTCCGCATGGTTATCGGCGTGCCTTCAGGCAGTACCGAGGTGGAGCTGCGTGCCGTGCGCGACAGCGCAGAACATGCCGATGGCCGCGACGTTTATCTTATCTTTGAGCCGATGGCAGCAGCCATAGGCATAGGTATCGATGTTGAGGCTCCCGAGGGTAACATGATTGTCGATATAGGTGGCGGCAGCACCGAGATTGCCGTGATCTCGCTTGGCGGTATCGTGTCAAACAACTCTATCCGCACCGCTGGCGACGACCTCACAGCCGACATTCAGGAGTATATGAGCCGTCAGCATAACGTGAAGGTCAGCGAGCGTATGGCCGAACGCATCAAGATACATGTGGGCTCAGCCCTCACCGACCTTGGCGAGCAGGCTCCCGAAGACTTCGTTGTTCATGGCCCTAACCGCATCACAGCCCTGCCTATGGAGGTGCCTGTGTGCTATCAGGAGATCGCCCACTGTCTTGACAAGACCGTTGCCAAGATTGAGAACGCTGTGCTCTCTGCCCTTGAGAACACACCGCCAGAGCTTTATGCCGACATCGTGAAGAACGGCATCTACCTCAGCGGCGGCGGCGCTCTGCTCCGCGGTCTCGACAAGCGTCTCACTGACAAAATTAACATTCCGTTCCATATCGCAGAAGATCCGTTGCACAGCGTGGCTAAGGGCGCTGGCATCGCTCTGAAGAACATCGACCGCTTCTCGTTCCTCATGCGATAATTAAAGGTAAAAAGGTAAAAAGGTAAAAAGGTAAAAAAATAATTGAAAGGAAATCTTTTTGACAATAAACGCTCTTTTCAGGGCGTTGGGCTGTTTTCTTGATGACAGGCTTTGAACTGTCTTTGGGGCCTTTGGCTATCATCTGATGGTTCCTTGGGTTATCATATCTGATGGTCGGGCTTCTCTTCAGATGGCCTGGAGCTATCCTTATTATATATAAGAGGTGTAGGCTATTGTCAACAGATTTTTTACCTTTTTACCTTTTTCTTTTTAATAAACACTATGCGTAATCTTCTCGATTTTCTTGCACGTCACAACCACTGGATTCTGTTCCTGTTTCTTGAGGTTGTCAGCTTTGTGCTGTTGTTCCAATATAACAGCTATCAGGGAAGCGTGTGGTTCTCGTCGGCCAATGCGGTGACGGGAAAGGTTTATGCTGCCAAGGCATCCGTGGACCAATATTTCTCGCTCGTCGAGGTCAACCGCCAACTGACGGCGCGTAACCTGTATCTTGAGCGAGAGGTGTCGAAGATGGCAGAGGCACAAGCCACGCTGGCTCACGACACAACCTATCTTGAGCGCTTGCAAAGAAGCATGCTCGCAAGATATAAGTCGATACCGGCGCGCGTGGTGAGCAACTCCCTCGACAAGCTCGACAACTTCATAACCATCGACAAAGGCTCTGCCGACGGTGTGAAGAAAGACATGGGTGTGGCTTGCGGCTTGGGCGTGGTGGGCATTGTCTACCTCACATCCGACCATTACTCGGTGGTCATACCCGTGCTCAGCAGTAAGTCAAACATCAGCTGCGCCATCCGTGGCCGCGGCTATTTTGGCTATCTCCACTGGTATGGCAACCGTCCCGACGAGGCTTATCTTGATGATGTGCCGCGTCATGCACGTTTCCGCATTGGCGATATCATCGTGACGAGTGGCTACTCGTCGGTCTTCCCCCCAGGCATGCTCGTGGGTAAGGTTATGCGTGTGTACAACTCAGAAAACGGCATGTCTTACCGTTTGCGCGTTAAGCTCACCACCAATTTCGGCAACCTCCGCGACGTGTGTGTCATCAACGACGACGCCATGGTTGAGCGTATGAAGCTGCTTGAGGCAGCCCAAGACTCGCTTAAGCCCAAAGGCAACTGATTATAATGTTCTGACGAACAAAGAGATATTTTAAAGATAATGAGCTTAGACTGGATTAAAAATCTTGTGTTTTTTGCAGTGCTGCTGTTGGCGCAGGCGTTGGTGCTCAATTATGTGCACCTGTTCAACTGTGCCACGCCCTTGCTGTATGTCTATTTCGTGTTGCCCACACGCCGCAACCAGCCACGCTGGATAACGCTTTTGTCATGCTTCCTCATGGGCTTGTGTGTCGACTCGTTCTCCAACACGCCCGGCGTGGCAGCAGCATCAATGACCCTTGTCGGCTTGTTGCAGCCTTACCTGTTGAGTCTGTTCATACAGCAAGACAGTCCTGACGACCTGCGTCCTTCTATGAAGGTGTTAGGTCCAATGAAATATGCGTTTTACACCGTCATCATTGTCATGATCTACTGCCTCTTGTTCTTCACCCTTGAGGCTTTCAATTTCTTCAACTGGCTGCAATGGCTTGCAAGCATTGGTGGCAGCACACTGCTCACCATCGTGCTCATTCTTGTCATCGACAATTTCAGAAAGAAATAAGAAAATGTAGGAAGACACAGCTGTAAATGGTCTGAAGGTCAGCTGTAAACCGCTGTGGGTCAGCAATGAACAGCTGAAGGTCAGCAATGAACCGCAGAAACAGAATAATTTGAAACAACAGGAAACGTTTTTTATCGTAACAACGAAAATAAATGAAGGACTATAATCTTGAGAACCGAAGGTTTGTCATCGGCGGTGTTGCTACAATCATCGTCGTGGTGTACATTCTGCGCCTGTTCACGCTTCAGCTCATGAGCGACGACTACAAGAAAAATGCCGACAGCAACGCGTTTCTCAAGAAGGTAGAGTTTCCGTCACGCGGTGCCATCACCGACCGTAACGGCAAGCTTCTCGTCTACAATCAGCCCGCTTACGACATCATGGTCGTCATGAACGAGGAGAGTGGACGGCTTGACACTACCGAGTTTTGCCAAACGCTGGGCATAACAAAAGAGTTTTTTATAAAGCGTATGAACGACATCAAGGATCGTTCAAAGAACCCCGGCTACTCGCGCTTTACGCAGCAGCTGTTCATGAGCCAGCTCAGCAGTCAGGAGTTTTCTATGTTCCAGGAAAAAATATTCCGTTTTCCCGGCTTTTATGTTCAACGACGCAGCATCCGCCAATACCAGTATCCTTATGCCGCCCATGTGTTGGGCGATGTGGGAGAGGTGTCGATGAGCGACATCGAGGACGACGACTATTATCAGCCAGGCGACTACATTGGCAAGCTCGGCATAGAGAAATATTATGAGAAAGAGCTTCGCGGCGAGAAAGGTGTGCAGATCTTGCTGCGCGATGCTCGCGGCCGCATACAGGGCAATTACCAAAATGGCAAGTATGACCGTAAGCCGGTGGCAGGCAAGGACCTGACGCTCAGCATCGACCTCAACCTCCAGGCCCTTGGTGAGCGTCTGCTCGAAGGCAAGATAGGCAGCATCGTGGCTATAGAACCAAAGACGGGCGAGGTGCTCGCCATGGTGTCGTCGCCCACCTATGACCCGCGCATCATGGTGGGCAGGGCGCGAGGAAAGAACCACCGACTGCTGCAACAAGACCTGTGGAAGCCGCTCCTCAACCGCAGCATTATGGGTCTCTATCCGCCGGGCTCAACCTTCAAGACATCACAGGCCCTAACCTACATGACCGAGGGCGTGATAACACAATCCACCGCATTTGCCTGTCACAGAGGCTTCTATCATCGAGGTCTGCATGTGGGATGCCACTCCCACTCATCTCCAATAGCCCTTGTCGATGCCATAAGCACCTCTTGCAACGCCTACTTCTGCTGGGGCCTCTATTACATGATGGGAAACCGCCGCAAGTATCACTCGGTTCAAGATGCCATGACCACCTGGCGCGACTATATGGTGAGCATGGGTTTCGGCTACAAGCTCGGCATTGACCTGCCTGGCGAGAAGCGAGGAATGATTCCTAATGCCGAATATTATGACCGCAACTATCGCGGATCGTGGAACGGACTGACGATAATCAGTATCTCTATCGGTCAGGGCGAGGTAACGCTTACGCCGCTTCAGATAGCCAACCTCGGCGCCACCATTGCCAACCGTGGCTATTATTATGCACCCCATGTGGTGCGCAAGGTGTCGGGTGAGCCCCTTGACACAGCCTACACACGCCGACATGTGACCAAGGCATCGCGACGCGCTTACGATTATGTGGTGGCAGGCATGCGCTCGTCTGCTCTCAAAGGAACGTGTAAGCATCTGGCCCACTACGACTTTGAGGCATGCGGCAAGACAGGTACCGCTCAGAACCGCGGCCATGACCACTCCGTGTTTATGGGTTTCGCTCCGATGAATGACCCTAAGATAGCCATCTGTGTGTATGTGGAGAATGGTGGATGGGGTGCCGACTATGGTGTGCCCATCGGTGGACTGATGATGGAGCAGTATCTGCATGGCAAGCTGTCGCCTGCCAGCGAGGCCCAAGCTGCCGAGATGCAGAAGCGCCGCATCGGTTACGGTCAGCGCTTTGCCAACCAGCCCGTCAAGGGAAAGAAGGGAAGCAAGGCTGCCGCTAAAGCCGCTGCCGACTCTGCCGCTGCCGCCAAGAAAGCCGCTGCTCTGGCTGCCGCCAAGCAAAAGGCTGAGCTTAAAGCCAAGCAGCAAGCTGACCTTAAGGCAAAGCAGAAAGGCAAGAAGGGTGCAAAAGACAAGAACAATGAAGCTCAACGAGGCAAGGGCATTGTGCCAATAACCATTGAGAACCATCAGGGCCGACGCTGACGAAGGCTTGCGCCGCTGATGATAACTTGCGCCGCTGCCGACAGCTCATGATGTTGCCAACAGTTCGTGATGCTGCACAACGCTTCACAATGTTGAGCAATCATAAACAAGCGATTTTTTTATTTTAAGAAAAGAACAAGAAGCAATGATACAAAGAACTGAAAGAAATCAAGGAGTGCTCCGTTCTATCGATTGGGTGACGATTGTCATCTACATGGCCTTGCTCGTCTTTGGATGGTTAAGCGTGTGTGGAGCGAGCTATTCGTTCGGCGACAACGACATCTTCAGTATGGGAACACGCTCCGGCATGCAGATCGTGTGGATAGGTACGTCGCTGTGTCTGGGCTTTGTCATAATGATGCTCGACACCAAGTTTCTCGACACCTTCTCCTATTTCATATTTGGCATCTTGCTGCTCTTGCTCTTTGCCACCATCTTCAATCCGCACGACATCAAAGGCTCCCACTCGTGGCTGGTCATCGGACCGCTGCGTCTGCAGCCCGCCGAGTTTGGAAAGTTTGCCACGGCTCTGGCTCTGGCAAAGCTCATGAGCACCTACGGCTACAACATACACAACTGGAAACATTTTGCTGCTGCCTGCGGCATAATCTTGCTGCCCATGCTCTGCATTGTGGGCCAGCGCGAGACGGGTTCGGCCCTTGTCTATCTGGCGTTCTCGTTAATGCTCTATCGTGAGGGCATGCCTGGCAGTGTGCTCTTCACGGGTGTGGCCATGGTTGTCTATTTTGTTGTCGGTGTGAAATATGAACAGATTTTTATGTGTGACACGCCCACATCGGTAGGCGAGTTCTCCGTGCTGCTCCTTGTTCAGGTGTTCACGGCGGGCATGGTTTATGTCTATTGTCAAAACCGAAAGCAGACAATCCTCATACTCTCTTACTCGCTCGGAATAACCCTCTTGGCGTTCCTCTTCTCGGTCTATGTCATACCCTTCGACGTGGCCATCGTGCAGCTTGTGGTGTGTGTGCTGCTCGCCCTTTATTTGCTCATACAAGCCCTTGGCACCCGCCTGAAGAGCTATTTCTTCATCATGGCGTTCACCGTAGGCTCGTTGGTGTTCTTCTATTCTGCCGACTATGTGCTCAACAACGTTATGGAGCCTCACCAGCGTGTGCGCATAAACGTGTTGCTTGGCCTTGACGAGGACCTTGCAGGAGCGGGCTATAATGTTCATCAGAGCGAGATTGCCATCGGTTCGGGTGGTCTTAAAGGCAAAGGTTTTCTTAACGGCACGCAGACCAAACTGAAGTTTGTGCCTGAGCAAGACACCGACTTCATTTTCTGTACCGTTGGTGAGGAGGAGGGTTTCCTCGGTTCTGCCAGCGTGCTCCTCTTGTTTCTTGCCCTCATCCTTAGACTCATACATCTTGCTGAGCGACAACCGTTTGCCTTCGGTCGCATTTACGGCTATTGTGTGCTTAGCGTGTTCCTCTTCCATGTGTTCATCAACGTGGGCATGGTGCTTGGTCTCACGCCTGTAATCGGCATCCCGCTGCCGTTCTTCAGTTATGGCGGCTCGTCGTTGTGGGGATTCACCATCCTGTTGTTCATCTTCCTGAGGATCGATGCAGGCCGCAATTTGGCGCAGAAATAATGAGCTGTTTATTATTATATGAATTTTTTTTCTTCAAAATAATATCACTATTGTCACCCAACAAGACAACTATATGGTAATCAGTTGTTTACGGGTGACAATAGGGGCTTTTTCTATTGTCACCTAATGTCACCTAATGT
>OLZV01000119.1_pt1 | contig 42549 bp, 29 predicted proteins | sample 1644531 | NCBI WGS metagenome assembly OLZV01 (sample SAMEA103958115, study PRJEB25191) | human gut metagenome | biome: human-associated habitat [ENVO:00009003]; feature: intestine environment [ENVO:2100002]; material: feces | place: Germany | collected 2013/2015
GTACAGGGACTGCACGGCGAAATGGTAGGCGCCTTCCTGAAGGCCCTCGCGCGTATTTAAATTATAGTGGGGCCGGCTGGCCATCGCCAGAATGCTTCCGGTCTTGGGTTCCACCACAATAATGCAGCCGCGGGGTTTGTGGGTCTGGTCCGTGTAAAAAGAGATGGCGGCGTCCAGTTCCTCCTCCACGATCGTCTGGTACTCCATGTTTACCGTCAGGCGCACGTTCAGCCCGTCAACGGCATCCTTGAAGCGGGAATCCGCGGAGGGAATGATGCGTCCGCGGCTGTCTTTCCGGTACTCCCTGATGCCGTTGTGGCCCAGCAGCTGGTCGTCCAGCTGTTTTTCCAGGCCGGAAAGGGCCACGGGCCGGGGGCCGCTGTCCTTCGTCTGGGCGATGTAGCCCAGAATATGCACCATGCATTCCGGCACGGAATAAACGCGTTTGGAGGAGGTCTCAAAACGGAACCCCTGGACGCGGGCGTTCTGGATAGCCTGCCGCAGCAGTTCCGCTTTTTCCTCAGACAGGTTTTTGGCAATGACGATGCGCTTCTTGGGAATCGCCCCGTCTTTTTCCACCGTATTGATGATATCCTGCACATTCATGTCCGGCAGGAAGGGGGCAATCACTTTGGCGGCGTATTCCAGGTGCGCCTGCACGTATTCTTTCACCATTTCCGGCTCATAAAGCTCTTCCAGCTTTTTCCTGGCCATGTCCACCCCTTCCGGTCCGTTTTCAGGCTCTTCCAGCAGGATTTTCGCTAGGTTGTGTTCCTTGCTGCCATCCTTTTTACTGGCGGCCTGCCCCAGAATCTTGCTGCGGAAGCCGGAAACGAGCTTTTCCTTTTCCTTATCCGTTGCGGCTTTCTCCCAGAAGGGGGAATGGACGGCCTTGGAATAGGCCAGAGCCCAGCTGATGGTCTTGGGATCGTTCAGGTGATAGCCGTCCGCAATCAGCTCGGAACTTTGCATGTTGCTGGTGAGGATTTCCTCATTGGCGTCCATGATGCGTCCGCGCTGGGGCAACAGAACCTCCCGTTCAATAATGCCGCCGCTGGAAACGCCGCTCGTTTTCCGGGGGGAAACCAGCTGAAGATTGACCAGCGACAACATCAGCCAGATGACCGCCGCGCCCGCCACGCCGCACAGGACGAGGCTTCTTCTGGCGAATCTGGACTTCGTGATCGTGATCATGAACGGCTCAACGCGTTTAATGGCCTGCCGCGGCGATTCGGGAGGCGTTTTCGGAAGAAATGTATTCTACGGCTGAGGGCTCGATAGGCTGTAGATTGGACTTGTCCTGAGCCAGCCTGTCGCGGATGGCCCAGCGGCTGGTCAGGGAGGAAGTCTTGGAGCGGTAATATTCCTTTGTGAGTTCGCAGGAGGCGATTTCTTCATTCATCTGCTTGATGTCGCGCGCGACCTGGATCTGGTCGTTTTTCAGAACGGCATAAGTGATGCCCGCTCCGCAGGTAAGGGAGGCGAAGGCAATGAGCCACATGATCATGCTCACGCTGATCTGGTGGCCGGTGAAACGCTGTTTGAATCTTTTCATGGCGGTGGGGAAAGAGAGATAGTCAGATGATTTTTTCCACGCCGCGCAACTTGGCGCTGCGGGAACGGGGGTTGGTTGAAAGTTCTTCTTCTCCCGCAGTGACGGGCTTGCGGGAAAGCGGGCGGAAGCAGTAATCCGGGTTGGGACGGGGAGCCGGCCATTCCGGGCGGTCTATTTCCGGACGGCTCCGCAGCTCAAAGAACTGCTTGACCCGGCGGTCTTCCAGACTGTGGAAGGTGATGACGGCCATGCGGCCTCCCTGCCCGAGCAGACGCACGGAGGAATCCAGCAGGGCGTCCAGAGCATCCAGCTCGCCGTTGACGGCTATTCTCAGGGCCTGGAACGTGCGGGTGCCGGGGTGCTGCCTTCCTTTGCGCGGCAGGACGGATTCCACGATGCGGGCAAGCTGTGCGGTAGTGGTGATGGGGGCCTGGGCGCGGGCTTTCCCAATGGCGCGGGCAATGGCGCGGGAAGCGCGTTCCTCTCCGAATTGCCAGAGAATGGCTGCGATTTCTTCTTCCGGGGCCTCATTCACCAGGTTCCGGGCGGAAAAGGCGGCGCGGGTATCCATCCGCATGTCCAGAGGGCCGTCTTCCCGAAAAGAAAAACCGCGGGAGGCGGTGTCAAGCTGGTGGGAGGAAACGCCCAGATCCGCCAGCAGCCCGTCCACCCGGGAAACCCCCTGCTGGGAAAGAATGCTTTCCACATCCTGGAAGTTGCCGGCGAGCGCCTTGAAACGGGAACCGAAGCGCGCCAGCCTGAGCATGGCGGCGCGGCGGGCGTCCGCATCGCGGTCAATGCCCCAGACGGTGGCGCCCTGTTCCAGCAGAAGCTCCGTGTGGCCCCCGCCGCCAAGCGTGCAGTCCACGATGAATTTGCCGGGGCCCGCTTTCAGCATGTCCACCGTTTCATGCAGCAGAACGGTAATGTGCCGGAAACCGTTTCCGGAGACGGTTCCGTCCGCTTCCGCATCAACAGCGGCAAAGGCGTCATCCCCAAGTTCGGAAATCAGGGCATCCGCCCTTGCCGCGGCTTCCCGGGCTTTCAGGGCTTCCGTGTGGTACGCGTTCTCCCAGTTCATGGAGGGGGCCAGCGCCTTCCAGGAGCAGACCAGTTCATCCACTCCCTTCTCCTCCGTCAGCTCCGCAACCACATGCACATGGTTGCGGCAGACGCTCCACGCCAGTACGCGGCAGGACGTTTCTTCCGCAAGTCCGTTTGCCAGGGCCTGCACTTCCTCCGTGCGGATGTGCGTACCCGCGCCCGCGCGTAAAGAAAGCTCAATATGGTCGTCAAAAGCCCGGTTCAGGTCGGAGGACAATGCGCCCAGCTTGCCATAGGCGCTCTTTTGCCCGGCCAGGGACATTTCCTCCATAAGGCGTGCTTTTTCCTGTTGCCAGGCAACCATATCCTGCGCCGGAAGGGCGTCGTGCCCCCAGAAAACGATGGAATAAGCCGTGAGTTCCGCATGCAGCCCGGTTCTGGCGCCGACGCCCAGGCCGGAAGCAAGCCAGCCCGGGCGCAATGCAAGCGTTGCGCAGGGGCGTGCCTGGGGATTGGGCAGAATGGAAGAGTCTGGGGGCATGAAGGAAAGCTAGAGAATGCCGTAGGATTGGTTGATGTCGGAGATGCTGGCGTTTTCACGCCGGGAAACTTCTTCATAGAGAGAGGGCTCCCACAATTCGAAATATCCTCTCCGTGCGGCGAGTCGGACGGAGGAACTGAGCTGTGCGTGTTCGCACATTTGTTTGGGTATCAGCAGCTTGCCTTGGGCGTTGATGACAGCCTCCACACAGTTGGCGTATAATTTACCGATGAACAGGTCGATTTGCGCTTCCGTATAGCCGGGCGTTGTTTCTATCTTGTCAATGAGTTGCTGGAATTTTTCCCGCGTATAGGCTTTGACGGTCGGCAAATCAAGGCGCCGGCCGGATAACAGGAGCAGGGCGCAACCTTCGGAGGGCCTCCATTCGGCCGGAATGGCAATCCGGTTTTTGGGGTCCAGCTTGTGCGTGTATGCACCAAAAAGGTTGTCTGATACACTGCTCATCGCATGCAAGTACACTACGTAGTGACTTCAATACACTTTAATGCACCTGAAATGTCAACCCCGTACTGGAAAAAAGTATTTTTTCATGTTCCCATGTCATAAAAAAAAGCATGGATACGGTCTTGCTCCCTTCCGGGGGCGGTATTATATTCCGCGCATGATGCAGTTTTGCGTGTTGGGCAGCGGCAGCGGGGGAAATGCCACCATTGTCAGGGCGGGGGAAACCGTCCTGCTGGTGGATGCCGGGTTCAGCGCCGCCAGGCTGCGGGATAAGATGAAGTCCGCCGGAGTGGAGCCGGATGAGCTGGACGCCATTCTGCTTACCCACGAACACGCGGACCACATGAAAGGCGTGCACCAGTTCACCAGAAAGCATGCCGTGCGTGTTTACGCCACCCGCCATACGGCCATGTGCGTCCAGGAAAAAGCGCCGGAGGCTCCCTGGGCCTATTTTGAAAAGGGGCAGTCTTTCAGAATAGGGGATATCGTCATTACTCCCTTCCCCACTTACCATGACGCCGTGGATCCGGTGGGATTCAAATTTGAAACGGAGCGATCCAGCCTGGGTTTTATTTCCGATACGGGGCAGGCTCCCGGCTGCATCGCGGAATACCTTGCCATGGTGGACAGCCTGGTGGTGGAATCAAACTATGATCCGGACATGCTGGCGGCCACTCCCAGGAGGCCTTGGCCGCTGAAGCAGCGCATCGCCTCTGCGCACGGGCATCTGTCCAATGAGCAGGCGTGCGACCTGCTGAGGCGGATTGCCCATGGAGCCCTGAAAAACGTGGTGCTGGCCCACCTGAGCGCAGAAAGCAATTCTCCGGCATTGGCAGAAAGCCTGATGCGTGATACCCTGCATGACATGGGGCTGGCTTCCACCTCCCTGTTCTGCGCCAGCCAGGACTCCTGCCTGCCGTGGATACGGGTCTGCTGAATATGCCTTTTTTCCTGTTCCTCCCGCCATGTTCCTCTCCACCTGTGAAATCATGAGCACGATTATTGGAGCCCTGGCGGGTTCCATCGCTTCCTCGCGGGTGAAAATGGATTTGTTCGGCGTGATTGTCTGCGGCACCCTGGCTGCGTTGGGCGGCGGAACCGTGCGCGACATCCTGCTGGACATACCGGTGTACTGGACGCTCCCCTCCGGGGAAATTTTTGTCCTGGCCTCTGTCGTCACCAGCCTGGCAACCTTTTATGTGGCCCAGAAATATCCGCCTCCCATGGGCACTATCCGCGTGGCGGATGCTATCGTTCTGGCTCTCTTCGGCATGATCGGCACGGAAAAATCCTATCTCCACGGCTATACGCCCACTGTTTCCGTGATGATGGGCATTTGTACCGGCGTGGCGGGCGGCCTGCTGCGCGACGTGCTTACCGGCAACGTTCCCTACGTGTTCCGTCCCGGAGAATTATACGCCACCGCGGCCCTGCTGGGAGGCGTGGCGTACGCGGTGCTTTACTATGCCGGAATTGATTCTTCCACCTGCTTCGTGACGGGCTTCATGGTCACGCTTTCCGTACGCCTGGCGGCCATCCGCTGGAACTGGAACCTGCCTTCCTACATTCCGTTATTCACCTCGGATACCGATTCGCCTCCTGAAGAGCCGGAAACTTGACAGGAGGGAATGTTTCCGTGAAGCCTTAAGAGCGTCGGCGCCTGCGGCGGCAAAAGGCAGTTCCCGCCGCGAGGGTGGTGAGAACTGCCGTGGAAGGTTCCGGAACATTATGAAAGGGCAGCATCAGGGCGTCGTATGCGTTGATTCGAGGGCCGTTCTTGCTCCCCAAGTGCAGGGTTCCATCCGTTTCATGATAATAAACGTCCCGTTTTTCCAGACCTTGTCCGTTGTCGGAGTCTGTGACGTACAGGGATTTGGCCATGCCGGTAGTGTCGTCAACCTCAATTCCCCAGCAGGTAATGGCATGACCCGGACCTGATGCAGGAGCAATGGAAAGTCCCACTACGCCGCCATTCTGGAAAAATGAGACGAGGTCTGTACCGAACTGGAGGGGAAAATCGCTTTGCGTGAAGTATTTGCTGCTGATGAAAGGACAGTCGCCTTCCCAGGTGGAAGAGGACAATCCCAGAGATGTAATGTATCCTTCCCAGTATCGGCCAGTATTCTTCGGCTCAGTGATGGCTTCCTTGAAATCGTACAAATAGTTGTTGGGATTGAGGGGTTTCCCTCCCAGGTACCACCGCAGGCCTATTTCTATGCCTTTCCCGGTATTGGCCCAATTATTGCAAAACACATCGTAAATTTCCGTTCTTCCGCTTTCATTCTGGCCGTTGGGAACGAAAGCCGGAATGCCGGAGGAATTATTCTGCCACCATTGCAGCATATTGCTGGCTGTGGCCGCCCAGCATAAATCGGAATCTCCGTTCCAGTATTTTTTGGTATTTATGAACCCCGAATCTTCGGAAACATTATGGGCAAAATAAATGGCGGCTTGAACAGGAACCAGAGCGAAAAGGAAAAAGAGAGAAAGGGTGCGCAACATAAAACATGATATCGATAGCGAATTAACAAGCCGGAATCAATGAAAATATCCGCAAATAAATTTTTGGATGATTGCCATCCTTCCACAGAATGGAAAGGAAAGAAGATTCCGGTGTCAGAAAAACCTGTTGATGGAAGCTTCTTCTTATTTCCCGATGTAGCATATTTACATCACTGATTATTAGTGACAATTCATTTTAATCGGTACAACCTATGTTTTTACAAGTACACAGAATGTAGGGATAAATGCAAATCGTTGTTTTAATTGTTTTGCAATACGTGTTGTACCGCCTTCTTTCAATCCTTTTGTGGAAAATGTCCGCTATCAGATACAACGTATTGGATGGTAGGGCATTTTCGCATGGATGTTACAGAACGCTTGTTGAATACAAAGATAGTTGTTTTCTTAGTATTTTTTTTGTGGTTTTCGGTGAGATTTTTATGCTCTGAATATTTGAGATGTTTGATTCGCTTGGAAAAGTGTAGATGTTTTATTACTTGTGTATTTATATGCACATGCGGTAAATTCTTGAAACTTTACGTTTTTAGCACACATTATATCTTAATGATTATAAATCAGTCATCTATTTTATTGTTCTATATCTCTCTTTGAATGATATACTTGGTTTGTTTTCTCCGAATAGGATGTGATAATACCTTTCTGAATAAGGATATTCATGAATACACTATTTAATGCATTTCTTTTTATCTTAGGTGATTTCTTAGGATTGGCTATTTCATCATAAGGATTGCCTAACGATATTAAGAATGTTTTTATTGTGTCGTTATCAATACCATCATGTATTTGTAAGAATAGATTTATTCTATCAGTAACAGGAAGTTCTATTTTATTGATTAACTGAATTTGTAAAGATTCGCATATAGAATATTTATTTGAATTTTTCAGTACATTCTCTAATACAAATTTTGAATTATAGGTGCTTTTTATAATAACATCTTCATCCACTGCATTTACGAAACAGAATTTTATTTCAACGTTAAGTTGAGATGAAGTGATAATTTTCTCCATATCCGAAGTATCAACTTCTAATTGATCCAATATCTCTATGAATTTGTCAGGATCTTTTTCGATTAGCTGAATATTCAGACCTTTGTAATTTTGACGTAAAAAATCATAACCAGCAACAACTTTATTAACTTTATTACTCTCGATTAAAACTTTCATTCTTTCATGAGATATTGAACTTGAATCAAAACTATTGTAGCACCATGGAATAGATGATAAGAACAGTTTGTATGACTCATCATTAATACTCTTTTCGTTAATCAACTCTTTGCATAATTTACTATATATACCAACTCCGTTTTCATTAGCTGTAGTTGTCATTCTGTTTTTGGATAATACAATAGCATTATTCTCTTGATTTAAAAAGGTAATAACAGACGATGATAATGAATCTTTATCATTCGCAAACATCGTTTGAACATTCTCCCAGGTTGGCCTTACTTTTGAATACTGGAATAATAAATGAGCTTCATCCGAGCCAGTAATAGTGGATATATCATCCACGATAGTTTCTATCTGTTGAATGAGTTTATCCTTAAGCTTAATGTTTAATTTGGAATTGTTTAGTAGAATAGTGTATTCTTCTAGTTCCTCTCTGGTATTACTTTTCAATTCAAGTAATATCTTTTCTACATAGGTATTAATTTCTTCCTCGATATATTCCACAATATCATTCAAACCAGAGTTTTTAAGATAGGAGTAGTTTTTACTATTGAAACTTTCTTGCTCAAATTTATCTTTTGGAATAATAATTTTGAGCGTCTCTATGTTAATCTCATAATAACTATTCTGCATCAAAAATGTTAAGTCTTGTGCTGGAGAATCTGGACTGATAGTTTTGAACACAATACCCAACTTTTCTACCAACTTTTGTTTTTTCTTATTATCTACATGTATAATAAAGAAATCACGATAGTTTTTTATATAAGTATCGTTTTCGTCAAAAATATTGTAAAGATCATTAATGTTTGCATATTTCAAAATCAATAAGAAATACTGCTCTTTTCTTTCATCGGTGTAACTAGGCTCCTGTCGTATATATCTCCAGATATTATTCCAGCATGAACACAATTTACAAACAAATGATTCTTGACATTTACTTCTATCAATATATTCATTTATAAATTTGATAGTTATCTCGTGTTCATTTGCGAGTTGTCTGAATAATGTATCAGTTTTATCTGTATATTGACTCATAATTAGCGCATCAACAAGATCAAAATTTAAGATACACTCTTTCTCGAATGTATATAGATTTATACGTCTGAGCAGTTCTTCTTTTTTATTTAGTACATAGTCGAATTTAGGTAGCAACTCTCTCTTTATATTTATCAAAAACTGATAATCTGTTTTTGAAAGGGCACCTTCATGAAAAACTGAAATGTAGTCTAAATAATTCTCATTAATATAACCATTACGCAACAGAATATCAATTAAATCCTTCTTTTTATCATCATCTGATTTTATAGTAATTTGTTTTCTTGAAATTATATCGCTTAATTTGCTTTTTCTTATAACCTCTTGTGTTGATACTAGTTTCCCTAATTCAATCTTTAGTGTATTGATTTCTTTTTTGTCTGAAATAATGGCTTCTCGTTGGTTATAAGTTAATAGAGGACATATTTCTTTTTCTAAATCCTTAAAATTATAAGTGATTGTAGAGTATGAATTGCTGTTATGATGCCAATCTTTATAATAGTATTCAACTCTTCCTGATTTAATAATATTAAATAAATCATCGGTAGTAAATTCTGATATTTTATATTTGGTATTATTTAATTTAAATGCGGTAAAGTTAGAATCGATTTTTTCTGCAACTTTACAATTATATATGATTCGTAGCTCTGTTATACTAAGATTAAACTGTTCTTCTGCTATTTTAATTCTATCTTTTAATAGATTTATCTGCTTATTTATTTCAGAAACTGCGTCTTCTATATATTTGTTCTTGTTGTTGATCGTTTCAAAGAGTTCACCTCTGTTTTCACTCAAATCGGTGAAGTCTTTTGGAAATAGGTTCTTATATACAATTATAGCAAGCAGCTTGTTCATATCAAGTTGCTGATTGATTTTTGTAGCATATACATGGAACTCATTCATTATGTTATACAATAGTCGCATATCGTCCACAAATAGTGACAAGTCATCTATCAAATCATTATCTATTTTGATAGATTTTCCTTCCAGCATCTTTTTCAGCTTATCTCCTGAGTTTGAAAAGTTGACAATAGGGATGACAGGAAGCATATAATCAAAAAATTTGGCTCTATCCTTATCCAGGAACATATCGTCTTTTATAGCGTATATGAAGACAATATCTTGTTTGACTTTCTTTGAATTGTTGATAAGGAGATTAATCTCCCGAAGCTTTGTGAATACTTCTGAATTTCCAAAACGGTCTAAGTCCTCGATGATAATGACATTGTAGTTTGTAGCTTCAAAGAAGTAAATAATCTCATCAATGTAGTTATTTAGGATAGACTTACTGATATTTTTATCTATTTCTATCTCAGTCCCTTTTAGATTCAATTTCTTAATAGAAAGACCTATTATCGAACGTGAAGATTTATAGAGAAAAACAAACAATATTATTGAACTAACAGCCAGTGCAATATATTTGGCAATATTGCTTGCAAAGATAGATACTTTCAAATTAAAAAAATAATCCATCTCATTCGGCAGGATAAGGACAATGAGAGAAAAAATAAAAATCATGGAAACTATTGTTTGTAAAAACAGTTTCCATGACTTTAGACTTTGTATCTTCTTTAATCTTGAATCAGGGATTTTAGAATTTGTTTCACGATAAAATAGTTGTTGTAGTAGACTTAATTCTATTAGTCGCTGAGTGTCATTATCGCAAGTATGGTGATTGCTATTTTCTTGGTCATTACTTTTCTTTGGAGCCTCGAAAGTTGCCAATGAGATATTAAGGAAATGATTCTTACGAAATGACCATTTCTTATGTTCTTCTCGCTTTATGAACGTTTGGAGAATACTACTTTTACCAGAACCATAAGGACCTGATATTGCAATATTTTTTATCTGTTTTTTATTAGACAAAGCCCATGACAAAGCATCTAAGTAAACATCACAATCTTCCGCACTATCTGTTGGAGATAATGGAATATAAGGTAACTGAATATTTTCTTTTTTATTCTCAAATAACTGTTTTCCTATGATTTGTTTACACTTATCTATTATTAGTTTCATTATCTCTAGATACTCATTATAGGTTTTCTATTCGAAAAAAGTTCTTAGACTATAGTTAATTTATATTTTTGTTTGTGACTTTGGATTTTGTCTAGGATAATCATTTTAACAACCCCGGATTGCAATATCTTATTTAAATACTCATTTCTTACGATAGATGCAAGTTTGACTATTGATTTTGATTAATCAAAAGTTGCAGCACGAGTTGGAATATATTGTCATTATTCATTGTGTGTTTCTAATTAAAAATGTATTATGCGGATGAATTTAAATATTATCAAACAAGTTTTTATATTTCCAATTTTAACTTATTTTCAAAATCCAAAAGATACTCATTGTCTTGATCTATTGTATTCAGCGTATGCTTTTTCTTGTGCTTGTTTAGCGAAAATAGTATCGGCATCATTCAATATATCATATGAGGTCAGGAAATCATCCAGTTGCTTTTTCCAGTTTACCGTCGTAGTAATATCTGCCGTTCTGTACGAAGTTCTGTCAAATCAAAAGCAATAGCAGATAGAAGATTCAAGGCTGGAACTTCCTTGTCGGATAAATAATTTTTAGCAACTATTGTATATGGCTTTTACCATGTTTTGCATTCCTTCGGTTTGAAATCACAGAAGCTTTACAGAATTTAAGATTATGTTCCTCTACTACTATGCGAATCTCAGGTACTCCTACTTTCCGATGCAGAAGGAGGAAAAAATGGCGCCCAGCACGTCCTCCGTATCCACGGCTCCGGTGATTTCTCCTAGGTGCGTCAGGGCCTCCCTCAGTTCCAGGGCCGTGAATTCCGGACTTTCCTGGCGGGAAATGGATTCCGCAGCCAGCCGGACATGCTCCCGGCAGAGGCCAAGTTCATGCTGATGCCGGGCATTGATGGCTACCAGCGAACTGCCCGTTTCGCCGGGCAGGGTGGAGGCGAAGGTCTGGACAATGGCTTCCTCCAATTCCTTTCTTCCTTCCCCGGTGGCGCAGGAAAACCGGATGCCGGGCACGTCCTTCCAGTCCGGATGGATTCTCAGGTCGCACTTGTTCAGAATAAGCAGCCGGGGCGCGGTGAGGGCAGGGGCGGTGTGGTCTTTTACCCGGGGCATGGAGGCATCCGCCACTTCCAGAACCAGATCTGCGGTTTCAAGCGCCCTGTTGGTGCGGGTAATGCCAGCCTGTTCAATGACTTCGGAAGATTCTCGCATGCCTGCCGTATCAATCAGCCTCAGAGCCAGTCCGGCCATCTGGATGGATTCCTCCACCGTGTCCCGCGTGGTTCCGGCAATATTGCTGACAATGGCCCGGTCATATCCCAGCAGGGTATTCAACAGGCTGGATTTTCCCACATTGGGCGGTCCGGCGATCGCCGTGCGGATGCCTTCCCGCAGCAGGCGTCCGCCTTCGGCAGTTCTGAGGAGGGCGGCCAGTTTTTCCTCCATGCTCCGGAGGCGCGCCAGAAGATCGGAGGCGGTGTCCGGGGAAATGTCTTCATCCGGAAAATCAATATAGGCCTCAATGTGGGCCAGCACATGAACCAGATTGTCTTTCAGTTCGTCCACCTGGGCGCCGACGCCTCCGTCCAGCTGGGTTTGCGCGGCTTTCAGAGCCAGGTCGCTTCCGGCGGAAATCACATCCATCACGGCTTCCGCCTGGGTCAGGTCCATGCGCCCGTTCAGGAAGGCCCTTTTTGTGAACTCTCCCGGTTCTGCAGGGGTGGCCCCGCATTGGTAAAGGCGTTTCAGCAGGCGGTCCGTCACCAGCATGCCGCCATGGCAGGAGATTTCCGCGGTGTCTTCCCCCGTATAGCTGGCCGGGGCGGGGAACCAGGTGACAAGCGCCTGGTCAATGGCGGCTCCTTCCACGTCCCGGATGCGGACCAGCGTCGCCCTGCGCGGCCGGAGGCGTTCCGTGAAAGCCGCGGGGGTGCATTGTTTCAGGATGTCCATGCAGCCGGGGCCGCTCATGCGGATGACGGCGATGGCTCCCTGTCCTGCGGCGGTGGCCTGCGCGGCTATGGTGCGTTCCGGGTCAGTCATGGTTCTATGGATTCAAAAAAGCCGCCCCCGAGCAACTTGCCTCCGTCGTAAAAGGCGCAGACCTGTCCCACGGCCAGGGCCCGGAGGGGCGTGTCAAAGTTCAGGAGCACCTTTCCTTCTTCCAGATATTCGCAGGAGGCCCATTCCGCCTTGGCCCGGTAGCGGGGCTGGGCCATGACGCGGGCCGGCAGGGGAGTGAGCGTATTGGAAATGCCGCCGACCACGGCGCGGGACGCGTACAATCCCCGCGTGGACGCATCTTCATATCCCAGAATCAGGCGGTTGCGCTGGACATCCTTTCCCACCACCACATAGGCGACTCCCTCCCGCGGGGAGGCGACTCCGTGCCCTTTCCTCTGGCCCATGGTGAACAGATGCAGGCCGTTGTGCGTGCCGAGCGTCCGGCCTTCCGTGTCCACGATTTTGCCGGGCTTGTCCGGCAGGTAGTGGCGCAGGAAATCGCTCATTTTTACCTGGCCGATGAAACAGATGCCCTGGCTGTCTTTCTTGCGTGCCGTGGGGAGGCCGTATTTTTCCGCAAGAACGCGCACTTCCGGTTTCAGCAGATCCCCAAGGGGAAAGACGGCGCGGGCTATCTGGTCCGGGCGCATCAGGGACAGGAAGTAGGACTGGTCCTTGTTCGGGTCCCGCCCGCGCAGGATGAAAGCCCCTTGCGGCGTGTCCATCCTGCGGGCGTAATGGCCGGTGGCGACGCAGTCGAATCCCTGTTCCAGGGCATAATCCAAGAAGACGCCGAACTTCATTTCCCGGTTGCACAATACGTCCGGGTTGGGCGTATATCCGGCGCGGTAGCCTTCAATCAGATAATTCACGATGCGGGCGCGGTATTCGTCCACCAGGTCGATGACCCGGAATTCAATACCTGTTGTTTTGGCGACGGCCAGCGCGTCCTGAATGTCCTGTTCCCACGGGCATTCTCCGGGAATGCCTTCGTCATTCACCCAGTTTTTCATGTAGGCCCCCACTACGTCATGACCCTGCTCCACGAGCAGGGCCGCTGCCACGGAGCTGTCCACTCCGCCTGATAAGCCTACAAGGATGCGTGCCACGATGCTGGAAAAAATATGGGGTGATAGGGCGGACCGCTTTGAGAAAGGCTTTGCCGCCTGCCCCTGTAAACCAAAGATGTTTCCGTAAGCCAAGACAAAAAGCGTGGAAATGGGGCATCCGGTCCCTGATGCGGAATATGATTCGGTCGATCCGGGAGGCTTTTGATTTTTAATCACATTCCCTGAAATCGAATTTGGAATCCGTAGCTTTTTTCCAGGTGGCCTCCGTTCTCCGGCAGACTGAAATCATCAGACCACCGCATTCTGAAAAAATGAATATGCCATTGAACAACAATTTTTTAGTTAATACCTCCTCATCTTTCCTCATCACGGAAATACCTCCTGAAAAAAAATGAAGGGCCTTACCTCTCCATATTCCAGCTTCCTGTTTAAAGAGGTGGTAAATTAATTATAATACTTTTTTCTAATTTATTATATTGACTACGGATTCCAAATCCGTACCCATATAAAAATGTTTCGTTGTAATAGGGTAAATGGATGTTGTATTGCATGGTGGTCTATTTTCTCATTTCTGATTTGTTATTATTCCAGTTATGTGTCTCCCTATTATGAAATTCCCGTAAGTTGTGATCCCATTATTTATCATCTCATGGGACGCGGAATGATGGAAGGGTTGATGCCTTATCGGGATTTGTTTGATCAAAAGGGGCCCTTCATTTTTTTGATATATGGCTTTTCCTACGCCTTGTGTGGTTCTTACTGGCTTGTATTCGTTCTTGAGGTATTCGCAGTGACGGCCTCCATGATCTTTTGTTACAAGGCGGCCCTTCTCTTCGTATCTGGAAAAAAAGCGTTTATCGTTTCGCTGCTCATCCTTTATTCCATGTGCAGTTTCCACTATTATGCAGGAGGAGGTCATCCCTCCGAATTTATTCTGCCTTTCCAGTTTGCCGCGATTTATGGAGTGTGCCGCCTGTATCGGGATCCCGATCGCTTCGTAAGAACGGGCGTGGTGTTTGGCGCGGGCATCGGGATGGCGCTTCTGTTGAAATTCAACTTGGCCGCTTTTTGGTTCGTTCCCTTCCTGTATGTCCTGTATCGTGCGCGGATGACCGGGAAGGCATGGATTTTTACAGGAAGCGTGGGAGGAACGCTCCTGTTGATGCTGACGCCCTGCCTCTGGTATTTTTACAGCCGCGGCGCGTTGCTGGATTTATATGAAGGATACATTGTTTTTAATGCCGGTTACGGCGCCGATGCGGTATCGTTCAAGGAGATGTGCCGGAATTATTCCCAATGGGTGAAAAGGGATATCATGTATCCTAGCATGTTGATGTACATCGTGGGAGGAGCGGGGGTGATTTTAAGCCGGATGCCCGCTAGGGAAAAGATTTATTATACAGCCGCTTTTCTGATTACCTGCATGGGCGTCCAGGGAAATGGAAAGACGCATTTCAACCATTACGCCCAGACACTTATTCCCTTCGCTGCTGTGGGATACCTGGTGGTGGCCAGGATGATCCATGTGGAAGAGGTTGTTTCCCGAAAGTGGCGCCGATGGCTTTTTCCTCTGGTTGTTGCGGGAGTGATGGCTTGCACCTTCCTGAATTGCGTGGATTTTTCATGCAGAAGCCGCGCCCGCGAATGGATGTCCGCTTTTGCTCTTCCAGATACCAGTGATGAACCGGAGGGGGAGAATGCTTGTGCAGTCCTTGGGCGGCATGCCGTATGGTTTTACTGTGTCAATGGTTTGGTGCCGCCCATACGCACGTTTACGATTTGCGCTTCCGACAAACAGGGTGCAGAACGGGAAAGGATGCGTCAGTATCAGGAAATCCGCCGCGGAAAGATAGACTATGTGGTGATAGCGGGAGAATACTTCAAGCCGGACAACACGGAATCTCCCTCCCTGAGGGCTATGCGGGATTTGCTAAGTACGGAATATTGCCGGGAACGATCCTTTTTCAGAGAAGTGACGAACTTGGATATTTACCGCCGTGTGAAGAGGGATTAATGCCCCAGTTCTTCCATGATGCGTTCTGCAAGAGTCCGGGGAGAGTCGGAAGGGGAAGCCGGAAGTTTCCGAAGCCATTGTTCGCGTTTCAGCCAGGTGCGCTGCCGTTTGGCGTATTGCCGGGTGGCGAGGGCCAGCTGGCCCTGGCAGTTTTCACGGGAGATTTCCCCGCGCAGCATGCTTCGTATCAACGCCAGGCCCAGAGTGCGTTCCGCTGTGGCGGAGCATGGGCCGAGGGAAGCCGTTTCCTCCACGGCCCCCTCCTGCATCATGCGTGCGGCACGGTGGGCTATTCTTTCGTCCAGTTCAGGAACATCCCTGCTGATGACCCAGCCGGGCCCGCGCGGCGGGGTCAGCCAGTTCCTCTTCCAGAAGGAAAGAGGTTTCCCTCCGGCAAGGACGATTTCCAGATTGCGTTCCACATAACGCCGGTTGGCGGCATCCGTCGAGGCCGCTCCTTCCGGGTCCAGGGAAGAGAGCCTGGCGTATAGCGCTTCCGTGGAACAGTTCGCGAAAGCGGCGCGGAGAGCAGCGTCCCCCGGCGGCGCTTCCGACAGGCCGTGGGAGAGGAATTTGAAGTACAGGCCGGAACCGCCCGTGACGATGGCGATTTTTCCGCGTGCGCGGATTTCTTCCATGCAGCGCATGGCGCGGTGGTAGTGTTCCGTGGCATTCCAGTTCTTTTGGACCGGAATGATGGAAACCATGTGGTGGGGGACCCGTTCCCGGTCTGCCGGGGAAGGCGCCGCCGTCAGGATGGGCAGCTCCCGGTACACCTGGTAAGCGTCGGAACTGACGATTTCTGCGTCCAGCATCTCCGCCAGTTCCACGGCTACCGCGGATTTGCCCGATCCGGTGGGACCTGCCAGGAACAGGGTCATGGGAAGTGTTGCCTGATGGGGTGGAAAAGGTTCAATCATCACGTGGAGTAATGGCGGATAAAGTTTGTTGTTTCTGTGAAGCCCTAAAAGCTGCTCCTGCTTAAAAGCTGTTGGAGGAAGCGGAAAAGCGGAGGCGAAATGGCTTCATATCCCAGGGCGTTGAGATGAAGGCCGTCCCAAGTATAAAGGCTGGCATCCTTTCCCGGAAGGAAGAAATGGAGGGGGAGGACATGGACATTTTCTCCAAAGTCGTGTTGCAGCAGACAATTCCTGAAGGTTTCCATACGCGACCCTTTTTGTGCGATGAGCGGGGGAATGACAATGATGGCGGTCGTTTCCGGGCTGTAAATCTCCCTGATTTTTTTGACGATGGCCACGTTTCCCTGAAAAGCCGTCCATCCCAGACTTTTTTGCACTCCCAGATTGTTGACTCCCGAATGCAGGACGATGATTTTGGGCGCCAGCGGGCTTGTCAGGCCGTCATTGAGGCGCCAGAGCAGGTTGCCCGTGGTCTCGCTCCTGGTTCCCAGGTTGAGGCATCCCAGAGGGGAAAACCAGGTTTCCCAGGAATGTTTCCCTTCTTTCAGCCAGAATTCCATGATGGAGTCTCCTAGAATTAAAACGGGGGCATGGGGATTCAGCCGGGCGTTGCGTTTGTCCTGCCGGTGTTTTTCCAGCAGGGCGCCCTGTTCCGGGGAATAGGGAAGGGGATGGACAGCCAAATGGTAGCGGTAGGCGTGTTTGGCGCACCAGACGGCGCCTAATGCGGCCGGAACGGTTAAAAGAAGAAAAAGGATGAAGAACTTAATTTTTTTTGGGAACATGGGTGATGCGGTCGTTGGCGACGTAGGGCAGGCAGGCCGGGAAGAATTTTCTCAGGAAAAGATAGAATGCGACAATAAGGAAAATGATGGCCGGTATTAATACAAAGGGAGCGAAAAAGGATTGTTTCCAGATGTGGGAGGGGATCAACATGATCAAAGGATAATGAAGAACAAATATCAGGAAACAGGCGGGAGCATAGTTGGACAGCTTTCTAGCAGCGGGAATTTTCTTTTCCAGCCAGATTCCAAGGGCCATGAGAAGAAGCGCCCCGAAGACAGGGCAGAGGGAATTCAAATGGACAGCCGGCCAGGAGATATTCCATACTCCATAGGATGCCAGTATTTTGTGCATGTTCCATTCCGGGTTATTCTGGCAAATGCTCAAATAGTCGATGATGCAGAGCAGAAACCCGGTTCCTACGGCGAGCAGGACGAGGGGAGTAAAGGAATTTTTGTAAACGTGTTTTACTTCAGCCAGTTTGATGGAAGACAGGAAAAGGCCCAGACTGAACAGGGAGACGGTGGATGGAGCAAGAGTGATCCTGTTGGACGATACGGAGTATTGAAGCCAGTCCGTTCCGAAGCAGATCAGGATTAGGACAAAAACCGGATATTTCAATTTCAGCAGGATGGGGGAAATGAGGGAACAGAGAATGATATCCCTCAAAAACCATGTGGGCGGGGAAAAGGGTTCTCCCTGTAATCCATTGATGGAAAGAGGGGTAAAATCGGGAGTGAAAAGGGAGCGGAAGCCTGCAAGGTTGCATAAGTATTCCGGCAATTCCATATTCATGATTTCCGGATGGAGGAAAGAGATGACTACATTCCAGAACAGAAAGGGAATGAGAAGCGTATAACCCCGTTTGAACGCTTTGTTCCAGGAATTATTCCGGCCCATGAAATAGCCTGCCAGAATCAGGAAAAATGCTACGCTGCCGTAGGCGACAGGAATATAGAACATGTGGGCGAAGACGAAATTTGGAGAATGAAAGCATACAATCAGGCATGCCGCGAGGAATCGGGATATGTCAATCCAATGTTCCCGGGATGAGGGTAATAAAATTGTAGGATTTTGCGGTGTCATGAAAGAGTCTGCCTTTGGAGCCCCCTGAGGCAGGCAGGGGAAATGCTCAAGGGCAGATGGCTTTTTGTGTTTCCCGGGGATGTTTGAGACGTTCGGGGAGCGGTTTATTTACTGCGGGATTTCCGATGGCCAGGCAGCCGGGAGGCACATCCCGGGTGACGACGGCTCCTGCGGCGACTACGGAACCGGAGCCGATGGTGACTCCTTTCAAGATGGTGGCCCTGGCGCCGATGAAGCATCCTTCCCCGATGGAAATGGGTTGTCCCTGTTCGGGCTGTCCCAGGGTTGATCCCCACCTGGCGCCGCTCCGGGGATAGTGCATGTCGTTGTCCAGAATCAGCGAGTCTGCTCCTATCAGCGTGTGGCGGCCGATGCGGATGCCATTGACGCAGACCAGGGTGGCTCCGCTGATGCCGCAGCCGTCCTCCAGAATGATGCTTGCCTGATTGGAAAGGGCGGCCAGGCAGGTGTGATGGGAAAGTACCGGATTCATCCGGGTCAGGGAGTGGATGGTGACTCCGTTGCCGATGGTGATGGACGCTCCCGGGAATTTTTTAATGAGGGGAAATCCGGAAAGAATGATGCCTGTTCCGGTGCGCACCCCCCTGAGCCTGAGCAGCAGGCGGCCTATCCCGGAAAGCAGATGGATAAGGAATAATTTCATCAGCGTGGATACAGCATGGTATGATAACGTGACAGGCACCCGGTTACTGTCTGCTTTACGTCCAGCAGGCGGCGGCATTCCTGATGCCGCTCCATTCCCATGGACATGGCTTTATCCAGGCTGACGGAAAGTTTCTGCGCGGCTTCCCTGACGGCGGCGCTGTTGCGGACAGGGACAATATAGCCGGATACGCCGTCCTGAACATATTGAGTCTGTCCGCCTTCTTCCGTGGTGATTACCGGAAGGCCCATGACTCTTGCCTCCTTCACGATGTTGGGGCAGCAATCCCCCAGGGTGGGATGCACCAGGAACCACGCCGTGGAAAGGTGCTGCTGAAGTTCTGCGCGGGAAATGCTGCCCAGCCAGTGGATATTGGGAGTGGACAGGGCTTCCAGCCTTTCCCTGAGGGCTCCGTTGCCCGCAATGAACAGCTGGACATGGGAAAGGGACGGATGCGTGAAAGCCTCCACCAGGTAGGAAATGCCCTTCAACTCGTAAATGGTTCCGGCAAAGAGGCAGGAAGGTTCCGGGGAAGGTTTTCTGACAAGATGGTAAAAGGAAGGTTCCACGCCGTATTCCATGCAGGACAGGCGGGCATGGGGGGCAATTTCCGCAACGCGGTCGCACGCCCAGGGGGATTCGCACGTGATAAAATCATAATGTTTGACGGCCATCCGTTCCCAGAGGGCCTGCATATGGAGGAGGAAGGCCTGCGGAGCGCGCTGGCAGTAGGCGGTGAGGGCTCCTTGGTAGGAAAGGAGCTTCTTTCCCCGGAAGGCAATCCCCGCCAGAGCGTAAGCCTGCTCCACTCCCCATACGTGCAGGAGGTCCGGCTGGATATCGTTCAGGGTCTTGCGTATTCTCCGGACGGTCAGGAAATGGGCCGTCAGGATATTCCTGCCTATGCTGCCCAGGGGAAGGATGTGGATGGTCTGGTTGCGCATCCGGATGGTTTCCGGGGCAGAAACGGCTTTGCTGAGGGTGATCCAGTGGATGTCAAAATCTTCCTGAGATTCCAGAGCATGAAAAAGGGAAAAAATCCAGGGAATCGTACGCCGGTCTTTGTTACGGAAAGACGTCAGCAGCCGGCCCAGAGGGAGGTCCGCTGCTATGGCTAATACGGGACGGAGGCGTTTGGTCGGCATGGATTGGAAAAAAGGAGGCAAGGTTAGCAGGTGGGTAAATGCTCCCGGACGATGGAAGACGCGAACGGAGGCTTTCCTTCCGGGCGGATGGAGGAAAAAAGCAGTTGCTCCCATTCCTGGTTTACTGCGTCGGGGGCGAAACGGGCTTCCCATTGCCGGCGGCCTTTACTCCCCAGTAGTTTGCGTGTTTTTTCGTCCGTCAACGATTCCACGGCTTTTTCCAGCGCGGAGGGGGATGCGTTTTTCAGGACGATTCCCCCTTCCAGGGTGGAAAGAGCTCCTGCGTCCGGAGCGAACCAGGGAACGCCGCATGACATCGCCTCCAGAATGGAGAGGGGCTGCTGTTCCTGATAAGAGTAAAGGAAAACGGCATCGCTTTCCATAATGGCGGCTTCTACCTCCAAACGGGGGAGCCTGTAGAGAATCCTGAATCTGGGGTCATCACCGATGGCCTGTTCCATTTGTTCCGCGTAGGCATTGCGCTGGGGAATGAGAAAAAGAAAAATGATATGCCGCAGACGGGAGCGTTTCACATGGCGGATGAAGAGAAGCTGCCGTTTCCTCATGCTGGCGCCGGCAGGGCAGGTGAAAACGGGGGCGGAGGAAAGTCCGTATTTTTCCCGGAAAAAAGGAGCGGTTCTTTTCAGAGCCGGGAATGTGTTGGGAATGCAGGAGTAATGGGCAAGTTTGCTTCTGGATGCGCAGTAATAATCAAAGCTCTTGAACAGTGTCCCGTAAGGGTCGAGAAAAACGAGACGGTTTAACGGTGATTTCCTGCATACGTTGAGGATATTCCTGCGTATTTGAAAAAAGGAGCGGAGCCATTTTTTCAGGCCGAAGAAAGGAGGGTAATTGAAGCGGAAAAAAGAGCGGAAATTGGTAGCTGCACCATGGGAGCGGAGGAAAAACGGAATGCCTGAATCCCGCGCCGCGTCCAGCAATTCTTCCCGGCACCAGTCCGCCCAGGAGTGGTAGATAATAACATCCGGCCGGAAATCTTTCAGAAACCCGTCCAGGTATTCCCTTAAACGGGCGCTGTCCTTCGTCAGGGTGTCCGGCAGGGTTGTGAGAGGGCTGTATGGGCGGGAGCGGAAATGATCCTCCGGTGAATCCAGCGGGCGGGTGAGGACGTGGATATCCCAGCCCAGGGAGCTCAGGCTGCAGGCCATTTCATAGGCAGCCATGCCTACGCCTCCTTCCTCCGGAGGAAAAACATATGTAACGATGAGAACCCTGCCCTTGCTCACGGGCGGTAATGTAGATGAAAAGAAAAAATAAAACAAGGACACTTTATGGAACTGTTCCGGTCCATGGAACCTGTAAAAATGAGGAATTTGTTTTTTATCCGGTGAGCGGATAAAGAGGCGTTATGGGAACAGGCGATTCTGCCAGGTTTCTATCCCCTGTGAAGGCCTGTTGGCTGAGGCTTCATAAAAAGATATTGATGCGGCAGGATGTTGTGCTAGATTGGCACCGCTTTCCGTACCCGTATAGCCGCAATATGCCGTTGGTATATTGCCGGTTGAATAAATAATCCGGTTATTAATAAAACAGATATTTTTAACTTCTCCCGGGAAAGGATAAGGTTGATGGAATAAATAACATGGAAGAATCCCGCGTAAAGAAAAGCCTGTTGAACGCCAGGGTCAATCTCATTTTTTATGTTTTGATTCTTCTCATTTCCTTTTTTTCAAGAAAGATATTCTTGAATTGCCTGGGTGCCGATTTTGTCGGTTTGACGGGAACATTAATGAGTCTGCTGAATTTCCTCAATTTGGCGGAACTTGGTATAAGCACGGCTATCGGGTATGTGCTTTACAAGCCGATCTTTGAACATGATGAGACCAGGATTAACGAAATTATCTCCGTGCTGGGATACATGTACCGGTGGATAGGGCGGATAATCATTGCGGCTGGAGTAGCGCTTTCCTGTTTCCTGCCGGTTATTTTTCCTTCCACAGGTTTTTCCTATGGAATCATCTATTTTGCTTATTATTCCTTTCTGGCCTCTTCCCTGATCGGGTATTTTGCCAACTACAGGCAGACCCTTTTGGGAGCGGACCAGAGGAATTACGTAGTGGCGTTTTATTTCCAGACGGCATCCATCATCAAAATCATATGCCAGATGCTGTCTGCATGGTATACGGGAAGCTATTATTTATGGATAGGGATAGAACTGTTCTTCGGCATTATTTATTCCTTCATCCTGAATTGGAAGATCAATCAGGTTTATCCCTGGCTGAAGAGCAATGTGGCCCTGGGGAAGGAGCTGTTCAAAAAATATCCTGAAGTCACTAAATACACCAAGCAGTTGTTTATGCATCGGCTGGGAAGCTTTTTCCAGTTTCAGATGACGCCGTTTCTGGTATATGCCTTTGTTTCCCTCCAGATGGCGGCCTATTTCGGCAACTATTCCACCGTTGTGGATAAACTGCACCTTCTGGTCAATAATCTGCTCGGCAGTACGGAAGCCAGTGTGGGCAACTTGATTGCGGAGGGAAATGAGGGAAAAATCCGCAAAGTGTTTAGTGAGCTGTTTTCCCTGCGCATGCTGATTGCCGGGACGGTATGTTTCCCCCTTTACCAGCTTCTGGAGCCATTCATCACGCTTTGGCTGGGGGCGGAATATATCCTTCCCCGGGAAATCATGCTGTTGCTTGTCATCAGGCTGTTCATCACCATTACGCGGGGGGTTGTGGATCAGTTTTTATACGGTTACGGTTTGTTCTGGGATGTATGGGCTCCTCTTGCGGAAAGCGTGATCAACATTTCCGTGGCGATCATCGGAGGTTACTTATGGGGATTGCCCGGCGTTTTGTTGGGGGGAGTCTCCAGCCTGATACTTATTGTGGGCATCTGGAAGCCCTTCATGCTGTATAACTGGGGATTCAGAAAAAATGTGATGAGTTACTGGTTCCAGTTCGGTTACCAGCTGGCGCTGGTTTCGATTTCGGCCGTGTTCATGGGCTGGATCTGGAAATTCGTTCCCCTGCAGCCTTCCGCATCTTTCTTCTTCTGGTTCTTATGCGCCTTTCTCATGGCCGTCTCTTATGGCGGAGTGACGGTTCTTTTAATGTATTGCGGTACGCAGGGCATGCGCGGCATGACGCGCCGCGCGCTGGAGATGGTGGGAACCCGGTTGCCGTGGCGGAAGAAAAATTGAATAGGGACGCAGAGGTGTTGCCGGGCATCGGGAATGGGAACGCTGCGGTATTCATGCTCATTCTTCGGTAATCGTTTCTTCCGTCGTTTCTTCTTCGGCTTCCGGGTCAACAAAATCCTCCACCGCCTCGGAGACAATGATATTGCTCTCCATGGAGGAAAACCCGTAATACGCCGGATTGACGTTATTGCAATGCAAGTGCATCGTCGCAGGAAGGAACGCTCCGGCCAACGCCCAGCTGTTGGTATTCTCCATATCAAGATAATATCCGGAAAAGGGATAAATACTCTCAAAGCAATGGACTCCCTTCACCGTGGCGATCTTGACGCAGCCGCGGGAGGAATTCCCGCCATGCAGCAGCCACAGCGCTCCCCTGTCTTCGGTGTCGTATCCTCCGTCCTGGTATTGCTCGTAAACCACCGCGTACACGCAGACGGGATAACCGTTATTGGAAGACGTCTCCGGCGCGAGGGCCTGCGTCGTCTTCATCTTCCATTTCTGCTCGGCATTGGAATAATAAATCTCCCGGACACGAATATGATACCCTCCCGCGTCCGCGTCCCGGACATGATCAAACGTAATATCGATAATCTCCCCAATCCTGTAGCCGCCCGCCGCCTGATCCGGCACCAGCGTAAACGCGTCCCTGTCCCTTCCCATGCGCGCGACCGTTGTCATCTGTCCGAACCTGGCCGTGAATTTCGTGCTGACAGCCGGCAGGCGCAGCGGGGCCACCCACCCCCGGATGCTGGAATAATTGTGCATGGGCCTCGCGTTGGTCACGAGGCCGCATTTCACGGTAAAAGAGGAATTGGGAGGGACATTGAAATAAAGGGAATTGGGTTCCATGTCTGTTTTGAAAACCGTCCCGTTGGAAGACGAGCAATTCGCCGGGAGCGGATAACACCTGACGGAAAAAGCATCAGTTACGGCAGCCAGCCCGGCGGCGTAAAGGCGGTTGACCGCTGACGTATCCGTTGCCGCCCCCACGGTCAGCGGGATGTTGACTCCGCCGTTGGCGTTGACGGCCCCGGCAAAAGTCCCGGATTCAGCCGTCAGGTTTTTTAATTCGGCATTTTCTCCTTGCCTGATGCCGTTCTGGCCCGGCAGCCCTGGAACGGCTGTTTTGAAAACCTGGGTGATCAGGGCTTCTTCATCGGATACTTCTACGGCGTCCGTCGGGGCTGCAAAACCGTATTGCCCTTTTTTCTCTGCTTCCAGAATAAGCATGGACGTCTCTCCGGAATTGAAAATGGCGCTTACAGTACAAGCTTTTGTACAGGTCATGACATAGGAACTTCCCTTAATAGTATCAACTTTCATAAATGAATGATTTTTTTACTATTGATAAAACTCCGGGAAAATCATCAGGCATAAAACGTTGAGGCGTTCCTGAAGGCATATGCGGACGGTTTCTCCCGGATTCGGGAAAATTCCGGAGGGGAGTTAAGTCGGCTTGTTAAAAAATAGCCGGCTCTGGCATTTCCCCATAAAAGGCGGCGCAGTAAATAGGCTGGGCATCAGGAAAATATAAAGCCCCCCTCCGTATTTCTATTGATGCTTGCCCTGTAAAAGCCGTTTTCCCTTTCCCAGGAGGCATCTCATTTTGGAGATGAACATCCGTCCGGGATCGTTTTGCTTCCGGAAATCCCTGATGTCATCTTTCCACGGAGATTTCTTCCAATACTTGTAGAACAATCCGTAATCCTGGCGAATACTGTTGGGATGCCAGGGTTTGGGATGGCCCCAGTAGTGGATAATGCCCGGCCGCCTGGCGGCTTCCAGCAGGTCTGCCGGCTTCAGGGGATTATTTCTGAAGCTTGTCACGCCTTCCCAGCGAATGGACCAGATAGCCCCGTCGCAAATGTTCCACATGGGGTGAAGCAACAAGATACGCTGCTGATAGCATACATTCAGAATATCCTGATCCTGCCAGGAAAGGCGGTGAATATTGTTTTTCGCCCAGGAGAAAACCTGGGATTCAAAACGTTCTTCGCGTATTCTTCCAATATGGTAAAGAATGACGCCGGCATTGATGTAAATGGAGTCCCGGTCCAGATTCATTTCTCTCTTCCAGCGTGAAAAAGATTCCTCGGATAAATCTTCCGTGGTGAAAACGCCGGCAATGAGGCAATCTCCGAATTCGGATTCATACATGGGGCTTATGTCCCTGTTGAAAATGGTATCAATATCCACGTAAAGGGCGCGTTCTACCGTGGCGGGAAGTTCCCCTGCGAGGCCAAGACGGTAATACGTCGCCGCCGACCATTTGGAACCGACGGGGAAATCCGTATATTTATCCTTCATGTCAATGAAGTGCAAATGGAGATTGTAGTCCTGTTGCAGGGAATGGAAACGGGCCGTATTATCCCCGCTTAACCCGTCAGTCATGATGTAAATATCGGCATGAACGCCGGGCGGCAAATTCTCCATGAGGGACACAATGCTCACGCCCGTTCCCAGCGCGCCGTTATCGTCTGTAGCATATACGATATTCATGATCGTGAACGGACTGGATCTTGGTGTTTGCTCTCTGTTCCGTTATTGGTTTGCAGCCGGAAAAACAGGAAGCGTCCCATCCTTTCCAGGCGGTCCAGCCATTTGCAGGAGAACATGGTTCTGTCCATGAGAGCGGAAAATGATTGTTCCATGCCTGCTCTTGCGGAACACGCTTTCATATAGGAGTCCAAAAACGGCCGGTTCAGGCATGGGTGCATGATTTTCCTGATTCTGCCCGTCAGGGAAATCCGTTCTTCTACGTTGAGCGATAACAGTCTTTTGGGATGCAATTCCCTGATGACCAGATAATGAACGGCAAATTGCCATTTGGGATTTTTCATGGCTTCAAGCTCATTCAGCAGAGGCGCAATGAGCGAGTGGAGGGAGACATGCTGATAATGTTCATCATGCATGGCGGAAGAAGCTCTCTGCCTGTAAATGGAGGTGACGGAGCCTCCCAGCCCGATCAGGCCTGTCCCCCGCATGCACCGTGTCCAGTACAGGCCGTCTTCCCCATAGGGCATCGTTTCTTCCCAGGGGGGAAGCCGGGACGCAAGAGACGAATTCAGGATTACATTGCTGGAATTCATGAAAAGCACTCCCCGGATCCCCAGCCTCCGGATAGATTCGGGATAAGATGGAGGGCGCGGCGGGATGGCCTCCAGTTCATCCCTCATGTAGCGGTTGGCATAGGCCAATATCTCCGGATGACGGTTGAAAAAATCGGCTGCCAGCTCCAGATGCTCGGGATACCAGTAATCGTCTCCGTCCATGAAAGCGATGTAAGCCCCCACGGCCTTCTTCATCCCTGCGTTTCGCGCCCGCGACACGCCGCCGTTAACTTGGGAAACCAGGCGGATTCTGGGGTCATGAAAAGATTGGATGATGGAAACGGTTTCATCGGAAGAACCGTCATCCACGATGATGATCTCAAAATTCTGGAATGTTTGAACCAGTACTGACTGAAGGGCGGCAGCAATATAATTCTCCAGATTATAAGCCGGGATAATAATGCTGAAGAACGGTTTCTGCATGTAAGGGGAATGATGAACTGCTTCGTGAGTGGAACGGGAATCAGGATATGGAGAAAATGATTCTGATGGGGTTGTAACTATCGCAACCGGTGAATGGCGGGGGGCGAATCCATCGTTCCTCCCATGATTCATCAGTGCGCGAATGAATCTGTCATAGCGAATTCCAAATCCGATTGGGAAATTCAGGATTCAGCATGAATGAACAGAGAATTGTCCCAAGACCTCATGGAACCTGTGGGGTGTGGAGGTATTCCGGCTGGGTCTGGTTCTAAGAGTTCTATGATTCTAAAAAATAATTGCTTATGAAAAAATGTGTGTGTTGGGAGCAGTAAGGGAAAGCAGAATCTTTCGTCCTGTTTTACCGGCTTCGGGTTCCCGCCCGCAAGGGGGGAGATTCTTGATGACAAAACGTCCGCGCAACATAAGTTCCTTGGTGTAAAAATCAACCCTTGACCCCGGATTTGGAATCCGGTATGAACATGATGTCTTATATGTAAACGGGGAAGAGCAATATTCCTTTCGTTTTTTTCACTTCCTTTTCTGCACTTTTTTTCATGAATTCTTCGCGACTCCCTTCCATCAGCATTATCCTGACCGGGCATAATGAGGAGAGCTGCATCAGGGATGCCATCCGGAGCGTATTCGGGCAGGATTATGAAGGGCCGGTTGAAATCATCCTTTCGGATGACGGCTCTTCCGACGGGACCTTCGCCGTCATGCAGGAAATGGCGGCTCAATACAGGGGGCCGTACCGGGTAATCTTGAACCGGAATGAAACGCCGCTGGGGCTCGGGCCTCATATCCGGCAGGCGATTGGTCTGGCTTCCCATGAATGGATTCTCCGTCAGGATGGGGACGATTGTTCCTTCCCCTGGAGATGCAGGCTTTTTGCCTGGGCGGTGATGGAACGCCCGGATGCCGTGGCTGTGGTCAGCCAGATGACCAGCGTCTATGAGGAACCGGGCGTTGCGTTTGAATTCCCGGCCTTCCCTGCTGTTCCGCGGGAAATGCCGGCTCTTGCGCTTCAGGAGGGGGCCTTTTCTTCTGCCGCCCATTACGGCGGAAGCATGATGATCAGGAAGAGCGCCTGCGAATGGGGCAACTCCCTGCGGATGACGGCCAGTTTTGAGGACGATTTGATGGGTTTTCACGCATGGCTTCAGGGCAATATTTATGAAATGCTGGGTACATCCTTATATTATTACCGGTTTGCCCTTAAAAATATTTGCGCCGTCAACAGCGCGTTCCGGTTTGCCGACATGCGGACGGCGGCGGCCTTTGAAAAAAGGGAGCTGGAAATGAAAAGCCAGTTGAAAAAAAGCAAGGAGGCGGGACTGGAACTGTGCGGGGAATTACTGGAGGGCCTTGCTCCGGTTTTTCGTTCGCGGGAAGAACTGCTTGCTGAAATGGAGGAGAGGAGAAAAATAATCAACAGCATTGACCGGCAGCAGGATTGGTGGAGTTATTCCTTTGGGCGGAGATGGGCCTTAAGGCGGCCGGGATGGATGGGGATCGTCCACTGCCTGCCGCAGAAGCTGTATTTGTTCTGCATGGTCTTCTTTTTCAAGCTCAGGAAAGTAAAAAGGGCCGTTTGCGGCGCCCGGCAGGATTTGGAATAAGGGTAAGGAAACGCTTGAAGAAGGAGGGGAACTTTTGCTCGGACGGGTTCTCTCCGGTCCGGCGTTGTTTTTGATGGAGAGGGGGGCGGAAGATGGCTTCTCCGGCTCGAAAGAAGCTGGATTGATACGTGGCGGTTTTTCTCCGGAAAAAGAAAAAGCGCCTTTCCAGAAAAGATGGAAAGGCGCGGTGACAGGCTCAAGGGGGAGATCCCGAATTAGTACACGTCCCGCTGGTAACGGCGGTGCTGTTTCATGTCCGCCACATATGCCGCGGCTTCCTCCGGAGTTTTATGGCCCCAGGTCTGGATGACTTCATGAAGGGCGTTGTCCACGTCCTTCGCCATGCGGGAGGCGTCCCCGCAGACGTAGAAGCAGGCGCCGGCTTCCAGCCATTTCCAGAGCTCTTCGCCTTCCTGGACCATGAGGTGCTGCACATACACCTTCTTTTCCTGGTCGCGGGACCAGGCCACGGACAACTTCAGTTTGCCGGTGCCGGTCAACTGGTTCAGCTCGTCTTCATAACAGAAGTCGGTGGCCCTGTACGGATTGCCGAAGAACAGCCAGTTGCCGCCCTTGGCGCCGGAGGCGATGCGTTCCTCCCAGAATGCCCGGAAGGGGGCGATGCCGGTGCCGGGGCCTACCATGATGATGGGAGTGTCCCCGTCTTCCGGCAGACGGAAATTCTTGTTGGTATGTACGAATACCCTGGCCGTATGGCCCGGCTGGAGGCGGTCCGCCATGTAGGTGGAACAGACGCCGCCGCGCTTGCGGTCACGGGCCGTGTAGCGCACCGCGCCCACGCACAGATGAACCTGTTCGGGATGGGCGTTCGGGCTGGAGGCGATGGAATAAAGGCGCGGCATGATCTTTTTCAGAATGCCGGTGAAAGCTTCCGCGGATTTGAAGGAAGCGGGATATTCCGTGGCCAGATCCAGCATGTCCCGGCCCCACAGGAAATCGCTGAGGGCGTCTTTATCCCCGGCCAGAAGCGCGTCCAGCTCCTGGCTGCCGGAGGCGGCGGCCCATTTGGTCAGCAGGGCTTTGTTGACATTGGTAATGTCATAGCAGTGAACCAGAGCGTCCTTCAGGCTTGCGGTTTCCCCTTCCGGCGTGGGAACCTGGGAATCCGGGCTGAGGCCGAGCTTGTCAATCAGAGCGTCCGCCAGGGCCGGATCATTGGAGGGAATGACGGCCAGGGCATCCCCGGCAATGTAATTCATCCCGGAACCGTCCAGGCTGTATTCAATGTGGATGGTTTCCTTGGGACTGCCTTCCCCGGTGATGTGCTTGACGGAGAGGACGGGAGCGGGAAACGGATTTTTTTTGCCGTATGGTTCAGTGGTCATGATAATGGGGGAGTATGAAAAAGAATATTACCAGCGGATAACGGCGGCGGACCAGGTAAGCCCGGCGCCGAACCAGGACGACATTGTCTCCCTTGCCGAATCTGCCGGAACGGCGCGCTTCGTCAAAGGCGATGGCGACGGCGGCCGCGGACGTGTTGCCGTACTTCTCAATGTTCACGAATACCTTGTCTTCAGGAATGGAGAGGCGCTGCGCTACGGCGTTAATGATGCGGAGATTGGCCTGGTGGGGAATAATCAGCTGAATATCGTCCGCCGTGAGGCCGGCGCGTTCAATGACGCTGGCGGCGGAGGCTTTCATGCGCGTGACGGCATGGCGGAAAGTCTCATTGCCGCGCATGGCCAGGGTGGCCAGGCGTTCATGGGCGTTTTCCGCGGTGGTGGGGCAGCGGGAGCCGCCGCCCGGAATCTGGAGCAGGTCATGCAGGGAGCCGTCCGAACCGATATCCGTGGCAAGGACGGAGCCTTCCCCCTCTTCCCCTGTGGAGGCCTGGAGCACGGCTGCTCCGGCGCCGTCCCCGAACAGGACGCAGGTGCTGCGGTCCTCCCAGTTGACGACGGTGGAAAGTTTTTCCGCGGCGATGATGAGCGCCGTCTTCATCTGGCCGGTGCCGATGTACTGGACTGCGGTCTTCATGGCGAACAGGAAGCCGGAGCAGGCGGCGGAAATGTCAAAGGCGGCGGCATTCTTGGCGCCCAGGGCATCCTGGATATAGCAGGAAGTGGAAGGGGTGAACGTATCCGGCGTGATGGTGGCGACGATAATCAGGTCAATATCCTCCGGCTTCAGCCCGCAGGATTCCAGAGCGCGCTGGGCGGCCTTCGTCCCCATATGGGAAGTGTACTCGTCAGGGGCGGCGATGCGGCGTTCCACAATGCCCGTGCGTTCAATAATCCATTCGTGGGAAGTGTCCACCATCTTTTCCAGATCCGCATTGGTCAGGCGGCGTTCCGGAACATAGGAACCCGTACCGATAATCTTGACGGGCAGTCTTTTAAAGGGAGTATCAGAATGTGCGGCCATAGCTTTGGGCGTATGATGAACAGAAAACGTCCTGACGTTTTATGTGGAAACAGTCTAAAAGAAAGCGGGCCTGATGACCAGCACAAAACGCAGGACTCCTTCCATGCCGTAAATGAATGGCCTACAACAGCCACCCCTGGCCGTTGGCGGGCGGCGCGGCTCCCATCTTGAGATAGGCGGAAGGCATCGCCACGCGCCCCCTGGGGGTGCGGCTGATATACCCCTGCATAATCAGGAAAGGCTCGTGCACGTCCTCCAGCGTGGAAGCGTCCTCCCCTACGGCCACCGCCAGGGAGGAAAGGCCCACCGGGCCGCCGTTGAATTTGTAAATCATCGCTTCCAGCAGGCGCTTGTCCATCTCGTCCAGGCCATCGTCGTCAATCTCAATCATGGTCAGGGCGTCGTGCGCCAACTGCTCCGTAATCACGCCGTCGCCGCGCACCTGGGCGTAATCCCGCACCCAGCGCAGCAGGGAATTGGCCACGCGGGGCGTGCCGCGGGAGCGCAGCGCGATCTGCAGGGCGCCCTCCGGGTCCACGGGCACGTTCAGCAGCCCCGCGGACCGTTCGATAATGGCGCACAGCTCCTCCCGCGTATAATAATCCAGTCGGTTCACCAGGCCGAAGCGGGAACGCAGCGGGCTGGTCAGCATCCCGGCGCGGGTGGTGGCCCCCACCAGGGTGAACTTGGGCAGGTTGAGCTGGATGGAGCGGGCGTTCGGCCCCTGGTCGATGATAATATCCAGCCGGAAATCCTCCATGGCCGGGTACAGATACTCCTCAATGGCCGGGTGCAGGCGGTGGATCTCGTCAATAAACAGAATATCCCCCTTTTCCAGATTGGTCAGCACGCCGGCCAGGTCTCCCGCCTTTTCAATCTGGGGGCCGGAAGTCGTATGAATGCGGCAGCCGACGGCATTCGCGATAATATTGGCAAGCGTCGTCTTCCCCAGGCCCGGGGGACCGCTCAACAGGATGTGATCCAGCACGTCGTCGCGCTGTCTGGCGGCTTCCACCATCAGCATCAGGCGGTCCTTAATCTTCTCCTGCCCGCAGAACTCGCTGAAAGCGGGTGGTCTGAGGGACAAATCAAAAGCGGAGGAGGGGGCCTCCGTGGTGCGTGTGTAAAAGGACTCTCCCATGCGCAGGACTAGCAAACCTGTCTTTGGGGCATCCGTCAAGGGGGAAGTGCGGTCGGGAAACGCCTTTTCCGGGACATGCCGGAAGCCTTTGGCTTTTTTTGAGGACGGGAGGAATGCGGAGCCGCGGAAATGATGATATGCGGTGAAACGGCATGTTCTGCCTTCTCTCCTTACAGCGTGGGTTCCCATGCCTGTCGCGTTTTCCCGGAACTCTCGGAACCCTGTGCTTCCGGAATCTTTCAGTCTTCTCTTTCCGTCTCGCTTTTGAAACTTCCTAAACGTCTTATGATCAATTCTTGATTCCGGACGGAAGCAAGCTTATCAATAGAGGTTCTTACCTGAACCTTGCCCGATTGCCCGGAAGCCGTAAAGGTGGAGAAAGAGAAAAATTCTTATTTGCTCTGCGGGAAAAACAGGGCAGGGAGGGAGGAAATCTGCCATGCCCTCATGGATGATTTTTGTGAACCACGGAAACCTGTCCTTTCAAAACTTTTCAAAATACGCTTCGTTTCTGCTTATTCCTGTTGAAGACTTCCTCGTGTTGTCGGAGCGCTTTTCACCCTTTTCGAGCAACAACCGGAAACGCGAAAAAACTCGGGGAAGACGGGAAAATTTCTTCCGGATGAAAAAAAGATTGCCAAACCTCTCTTCTGCCATTATTCTGCTCCTGCTTTCCTATCTAGCACAATCTCCAACGGGCAGGTGTCAGAGTGGTCGAATGAGCACGCCTGGAAAGTGTGTGTACCGCAAACCGGTACCGAGGGTTCGAATCCCTCCCTGTCCGCCATCAATTTTCCGCTGCAATATATTCGTGATGAGTATATTGCGGTTTTGTTTGTAGGGGTATGGGGAAAAATGGAAAGGCTATTTACTCGTGAAAACAATTGCCGTTTTGATAAGCATGTAGATCTCATTTCTTATGGACTGTATCTCGGCGATTCCCAAAACCTCGTTCCCATGAACGATACCATTCAATTTACCGCTCCATTTTCTTGCATTCTTTATGGATCGGGTAACTGGAGAAGTGTGTTCATTTTCGAAAATTGATACCTGCTGTGGTGAAATCAACCAATCTAAAATCATATCAAGAGATACTCCATTTTTATCGGCATAATTGGGTGCTTTGTCTTGGTTTTTCCTATAGTAATAATCTCTAACTGCTTTTGCATGATTTTTGGATTTCACAAAATGCTTTAAGCTTTTTTCTAAAACTGCTCGAAGAAGTAACCCCGATGTATAGCTAGAACTAAGATCAAGAGATTTAGCCTCTATTATGAGGGCGTTCAAGATTTCATCATTTGATGTTGGGCAATCGGGAGGAAGCAATGTGTTCCATTCTCTTGGATGAGAGACATTAGATGAATCGGATTTAGTTTTTCCTTTATTCTTATTATTTAGATCATTTGGCGGATTACCATTATTTGTATCTTTCCCATCCTTTATATTTTGTTCGCGATTGTTATTTCCTTGATTTCTATTTTTGTCAGAATTTTTCGATGATGATGTGGTTGAATTATTGTTATTTGTATTACTACTTTGATTTCCTTTTGTAAAGTATAGCTTTTTGACATTACTTCTATATCTTGACGCTATAGGTTCTAATTTATTTTTCACTTCAATAAATGCTGTATTACTTGTCTGAAGTGCTGTTTTAACTGTATTCCATGGCATTTTGCTAGAATCCTCGGCAACAAATCTTACAATACAGACAAAACCATTGTATTCCGAATGCCATTTTACAGGCCCCCATCCATATTTTTCTTCCGAACTATGCGCGACAATTACTCTATCGTTACATATGAAGTACAATCCAAATTCTGCCGTTAATTTTCTATTTTTTTGATAAGAACCATGTTTTTCCTCAGAAGGAAAATAGTATTCATAGTGTATACCTGAGTCTATATATACATCTACATCGCCGACTTTTATATGCTTATTAGTAGGGTTTAATTTTCCATCGGTTCTAATAGATGGGATTTTCTTGAAATGTATTTCACCTGGATGATAAGCACTTGTGATCTTAATTTTCAATCCTTTTTCTATATAGATAGCGTAACGAATAGATAATTCTTTTAACGCATTATCAAACCATTCTTTACTATTTAGAGCATATAAAACATCAGATTTTAAATCATTTATAATAAATAAAGCCTTCCTAAGTCCTTTTGATTCATACAAATCTGCTATAATGGGAAGATGACCAGATATGCTATTTTTATTAAAACGAATTTTAAATGCATTTACACCATCGTCAGACGATAAAGCATAAGTAGTGCCAAATTTCAATAATGAACGTTTTAATCCCAATCCATAATGTCCAATGCCAAATGCATGGTTTGATTGAGAAGATGTTACGAAAGCTCTATTTTCAAGTGTAGGAGCGTCAATGCCAAGGCAGTTATCTTTAATTACGATATTATTTTTTTCTAATCGAATATGTATATTATATCCGGAATAATCTTTAGGTAAACCATATTTGTCTTTACTATATTTTTTGGACATCAAGTGATTCCTTGCAGCATCGATAGAATTATCGATAAAATCAAACAATGCTTCTAAAAGAGTAACGTCATCTGTTAAAGTCTTTTCTAGGAAATCTTCCGAAATCCCCGATCTGATTTTAACTTGACTTATAGGTTTTGTACTCATTGATTTTATTCTTTATTATTTGTAAAATTTTTTCTGAAACCAAAGGAGAAACACTATTGCCGATCATTCTAAAGCTGTGCCACTTTGTTCTATGGAAGCAAAACCAATCAGGAAATCCTTGTAACCTTGCAGCTTCCCTTACTGTTATAACTCTTGGTTGACTAGGATGCAAAGGTCTGACTGCCTGATAACTACCTTTATCCGCACCAGTTCCAGCTCTCAGGGTGGGGCATAATCCATCCCACGATAAACGTTTTGAACGGCTAACACTGTCTGTGCCTCCTGGCTTTATAGAACCGTAACGCGCACTGGTTTTCGGTAAATGTATTGTATCGAAATTTCCCGAAGTTTCTCCTTTCCTTAATTTATCGATCGCGATATTCCATCCGATATCACCTCGAGGAATCTTTCTCATTTTTTTCGCATAATCTGATATGAAATTAGTGTTTTTATACTTCGACCATCCGAAATTATCAATATTATTTTCTTGAGGAATAGGATCTGATATATCGATTATGGCATCTTTTACGCTTACGAGCGGAGAGTTAATGGCGTTGATATCATCTTCTATAATTTTATCTATTTCATTAGAGTCGTAACCAATAACAATTACACGTTTTCGTTTAGTTGGCGCTCCAAATTTTGAAGCATCTACAATAATCGGAGGTAACACAGTATACCGGGAAGAAACGGTTTTAATTGCATTTATAAGTTCTGATTTATTTTTTTCATCCATTAATCCTTCGACGTTTTCCATAAGAAAAAAGCTAGGACCAATAATATTTACAGTTCTAAAAAAGTGATGCAATAGTTTTCTTCGTGGATCGTTTTCGTCACCTTTACCCATTCTGCTGTAACCTTGACATGGCGGCCCACCTATGATGCCATCAATTGTTTGACCATTCAATAGGTTCTTCCAGTCATGTTCATCCATCTTTGCCAGATCTCCGTTAACAACGTGCGTATTGGGAAAATTTCTGCAATAAGCGGATTGCAATGTTTTATCTATATCTACTGCAACGGATACATCGAAGCCGGCAAGTTTTGCTCCTAAACCTAGTCCGCCACATCCACAAAATAAATCTACTACTGTAGGTATTTTTTTCATAAATGCCATAATTTAATTATAGTCGCATTTGTTGCTTTTAAAGAATAAAATTCTCATCCACTCCCTCTGATATCAATTTTTTGATAATTTCAGGATTGTTTTTAATTTTAGGTATTTCACATTGCCAAACAACAATAACCTTCCATCCTGATTCTTGAAGAGTTCGTATTACCTTTCTGTCTCTTTCCTTATTTTTACGAAATTTTTCTAGCCAAAAAGAAACGTTACTCTTGGGAGGTAATGCCTTTTTACATCCTTCATGTTGATGCCAAAAACAGCCATGTACGAAAATTATTGTTTTGTATTTTGGAAGAACTATATCCGGTTTCCCCGGCAAATCCTTTCGCTGAATTCGGAATCTGAATCCTGACTTGTGAAGAATAGAGCGAATAATCTTTTCAGGACGAGTATCTCTATTTCGAACATGTGACATGACTTGACTCCTCTTTTCCTGCGAAAAGATATCCATGTCCTATTTGTATCAAATCTGTGCATAATGACAATACTGCATTCTTAAGTCCCTATTTTGCTCCCTGGATTGCTTAGTTTCCTGCATTCATAATCATGCCAATTTTCCATACACTCTCCAAACGCATGGGGATCATCTGGATGAGGAATGTAGCCCTCAAAGCTGTTCCAATCAGAGTTCTCTTCATCAAATATATTGTCCATAGCTGACTGTTCTTGCTCTCAATCCCTCTAAAGTTCTTTCTGCTCTCTCTGTAGCTATTCCTCTATATCCTAAACAATTTTTATAGGAACCATTTTAGAATTAATTGCTTCCAATTATTTTAATTAAAAATGCCTTCGTACAAAACTGATTGACATTGAAAATCCTGGAATCTGGTCATACATAATCATGCGTTTGGTAATTCCTCCATTTATTATATTCATACATTGAATAAGACCGATTTTTTCATAACTTATTAATTTCCTTATATTTGCGAATTTTGTGAGAATTCCCCGGAAGCAATACAAAGTGTACAGCGGTATACATTTGAAAACCCTCTCTTTATCTTTAGTATACATTGTATGAGACCATATTTTTCATAACTTGCTCATTGCGATATATTTGCAAATTTTAAACACGTTTTCATAATCCTTCTTTACTCTCCATTACTCCATTGTACATGATCATTTTGGGAATCCATGTTTTGGGAAATGCAGATGGCAGTATATGGAGAATCATCTATACGCAGGTTATTTTATTCTGAATATCCCCAGAATTGATTGTACTGATTTTTCAACTCCTTCTCTTACCAATTACCTTCCTTTCTGAATAATATCCGTAGAAATCAATTTAGAATTAATTATCCTGTATTCCTTTTATTCCAAGGGATGGGAATAATTGGTATAACCATAGGGAAATGTTTAATTAAAAACGGCTTCGTACAAAATCTTCATGGAGGGATGATGCCGTGTTTCCGCTCAATTGTACGCTATATTCCTTGCCGGTGGAGGGTAATTTTTTCTGAATGGTTTCAGGATCATTTGTAAGGATTTCAAAGGAATGATGGGTATTAACATCCGCAAATCTGAAAAATTACCGCAAAAAATAATTTTGCCTACATTGGGCTAAATGGACTTTTCCTCTTTTTCCAATTGATACATTTCCTAATAAAGAAAAAGTTTTCGATTTTTCGGAGAAACAATTTTGAAGCAGTTGGGAAAGTACCCCCTTCATGTGGAAGCCTCCTTGTATATGTTGAGATCAAACAGGGATGGACTGTTAAATGGGGTAGTGCGTTTGATCTGAAGGAGTACCATGCTGTTTGCTGTGCCCTATATGGTAAGGAATATCGTATGAATGTAAAAATGAAAAAGGATGGAACCATTACTGATTCCACCCTTTGGTGAGAGAGTTTAACCTCTTAATAATCTTCCGTTATCAAAAATGCTTTCAAAAGAATTGAACTTGGGCTCCTGTTTTTCTTACCCGTTCGCAGCATATTTGATGATGGAAAGGAATTGTCGGAATTGTCGAATTTCGTTACTCGCTTAGTTCGGTGATGTCGGTTTCAGGTTTCGGGTAGCCTTTGTCGGCAATCCATTTTTTCGTTTCCGCCGCCATTTCGGGGGTGACGTTAAAGTCGTATTGGGCATAGTCGCCGATGTGGAATTTTCCGGGCTTGAAGAATCCCCATTTCTCAAAGAAGTCCGTCAGGTCGGTTTTGGTGACGTCACAGCATGCCTTGACGAATTCGAACTGGTATTTGACGGTGTCGTTCCCTCCGTAGTTTCCCGCGTTGTTGCGCAGGTACTCCATGACGTCAGGATAGAAGTCGGGGTGTCCGTTTTTGGTAAAGTAAAGATGGAGCTGCCACAGGGGGACCAGCTTGTTGAAGACATCCTTGGATTGCAGGTAGGCGATTTCCCCTTCGATGATTTCCTTGCGCGCCTTGTCGTAGCTGCCCTGGCGCTTCAGGCGGCTTTCATTGCCTGTTTTGGCTGCGGCCTGCAGGGAAAAGATGTTGTTGCTGACTTCCGTCATGCCGCCCCAGGTCATCGGGCGCATTTGCATGACGTGTCCTACTTCGTGGGAGAATCCCCAGCAGGCGTCTCCCTTGAGAACGTTTTCAGGGTCGGTGACCATGCGCATTGTCCCGTCGTTTCCGAGGTAGGCGACTCCGTCTCCGTCGCGGAACATGTAGTAGTTGAAGTTCACGCGGGCCAGGACGCGGTTTTCCGGGATTTTGCCGTATTTATCCAGGCCCATCAGCTGGTATTGGATGCCGATGAGCTTGTCGTAGGCGTTGATGAGTTCGGTTCCGCGGTCTTTGGTGAATTTTTTCAGGAATTCTACGGGGTAGGCAACCTGGATGTATTTTCCCCGGGCATCCATGATCGGAGAGACGGCCTGGTCAAGCAGGCGAACCCAGTCCTTGTTGGTGTCGCCCCGGGTGGTGTCAAAGTAGCCGTTGGCTTTGCCGGTCACGAAGTGGACGGGGATTTTCGGTGCCTTGCCGGCGTCTTCGGTGAAGTAGCTGATATAGGCGTTGGCGGGCGTTTCCACGTCAATGATGTTGATTCCTTCCTTGAGCGGAATCTGCTTTTTGTGCAATCCCCAGCCGTTGGGGTCTTTTGTGGGCTGCACTCCTTCGGCCGGCTTGCGCATCAGGTTCGGCAGCAGGAGGCTGATTTCCTGCCCCTCCGTCTTGCCGACCAGGACGACATGCCGCCCTTTTTCCAGATAGACGCCCGTCATGTTGTCGTACTTGCTGAATCCGTCGCCGATTCTGAGATTTTTCCCCGTCTGGCGCGGTGAGGGGAGGGCCCGGTATTCGGCATACAGGTAGTCCGGCTTGTAATGGCCCGCCAGGATTTTGGCCGCGAGTTCCTTCATCGCGTCAGACTGGAAGGCGGAGGTGTCTTTGACATCCGGCTTCAGGGAGGTGCAGGAGGAGTCTTTGAACAGTTTGAGGTCGTTGCCGATGTGTTCCGGCGTGTTGGCGGCAAATGCCGCTGCGAGCGACAGCAGGGGCAGGGATAGTAATGGAAGGATTCGGTTCATGACAGTACGGGAAGCAGGTGGTTCCGTGATGTTACAAGATACAGGTTCCGTTTTCTTCTTCTTTCACCATTTTTCTCTTGATGAATAAATAGGCAGGCAGTTTGTCCGGAAAAAGGACGGGCGGTTGATGTGTGGAATGGCTTTGGCATTGAGGCAGGGATTTTTTTCAGCCGATTCACGTTTCCGGATATTTCCCGGTTCCGGCGGGCGCTTTTCCGGATTGCCGTATCCGGATGAGGACGTTCTCTGCTGCCGTGCTTGAGCTTTGGGCCGAAGCCTTCCGGCGTTTCCCGGCGGCGGTATCGCGTTTCTGCCGCGTGTTTCTCTTTATGTCCCTTTTTCTCTGGTCTTGGCGCACATGCATGACATGGTTGTTGTACGGAAGGGGAAAATGGAATAAGGTGGAGAGGATGATGAATTCCGTATTCAAGTGTTTGATGAGTGCCGTATGCGCCGTGGCATTGCCGGCGTTCGGGCAGGAAGAGAAAACCGGTTTCCCTACGGACAGGGCTGTGACCGTATTCAGCGCCGGGGAGGGCAATCCCTATGCGTCCATCCGCATTCCCGCCCTGCTCAGTATCGGCAAGGGCCAGCTCCTGGCATTCGCCGAAGGGCGGTATAAAAATACCGACCAGGGGGAGAACGATATTATCATGAGCGTCAGCAAGAATGGCGGGAAGACCTGGTCCCGTCCCCGGGCGATTGCCAAGGCCCATGGCGCCACGTTCAATAATCCGTGCCCCGTTTATGACGCCAAAACCAGGACCGTGACTGTCGTGTTCCAGCGTTACCCTGCCGGGGTCAAGGAGCGGCAGCCCAATATCCCGGACGGATGGGATGATGAAAAGTGCATCCGCAATTTCATGATTCAGAGCAGGAACGGAGGTTCTTCCTGGACGAAGCCGCAGGAGATTACGAAGACGACCAAGCGTCCTTCCGGAGTGGATATTATGGCGTCCGGCCCGAATGCGGGAACCCAGCTGAAGAGCGGCGCCCACAAGGGCCGTCTGGTGATTCCGATGAATGAAGGGCCGTTCGGCAAGTGGGTGATTTCCTGCATTTACAGCGATGACGGCGGCAAGAGCTGGAAGCTGAGTCAGCCGACTGCCAATATGAAGGGCATGGTGAACGAGACGTCCATTGCGGAAACGGATAACGGCGGCGTGGTGATGGTTGCGCGCCATTGGGGCGCAGGCAATTGCCGCCGTATTGCGTGGTCCCGGGATGGCGGGGAGACCTGGGGACAGGTGGAGGACGCTCCGGAGCTGTTTTGCGACAGTACCCAGAATTCCCTGATGACGTATTCCCTGAGCGACCAGCCTGCCTACGGCGGTAAAAGCCGCATCCTGTTTTCCGGGCCCAGCGCGGGCCGGCGCATTAAGGGACAGGTGGCCATGAGCTATGACAACGGCAAAACCTGGCCGGTGAAGAAATTGCTGGGCGAGGGCGGTTTTGCCTATTCCAGCCTTGCCATGGTGGAACCCGGCATCGTCGGGGTGCTTTATGAGGAGAACCAGGAGCATATTAAAAAGCTGAAGTTTGTTCCCATTACCATTGAATGGCTGACGGACGGAGAAGACACAGGGCTGGCTCCCGGCAGGAAACTTAAATAGGAAGGGACTTTGGGAAACAGCTTTTCCCGATCCTTTTTTGTTTGTGATAAGCGCCGTTGTCGTAACGGTTCCGGTTTTGATGCCGGTCCGTGATTATCCCTGAATACGGGGATGCCGGGCCGGCATGCCGGGGTAAAGGCAGATGGCGGGGAGCATGTAAACAGAAGCGTCAAACAATATTATTTTGTCATTAGAAGAGCTTTCTTCATGAAGTAGCGGTTTTCCGTTTGTCAGATTGCCTGTAACAGGTACCACGATGGAACTTGTACAGGACAGAGGCGGGATTCCGACCCGGATGCCCGTGTTGTTCTGTATGACAGGGTGTGGAAGAGTTGCCTTCTTGATTCCAGGACGCTTGCGGGTATTCTGCAAGGCATCCGTTGCCCTTGGAGCTTTTCCCATTTGGGAAGGCCGGTGAGCGGAAGGTGATTCCCCGTTTCAATATATGTCCTGGATTTATCTGGTGTTGGCCGGTCTCTGCGAGATCGGATGGCCTCTGGGTTTCAAACTTTCTCAAACGCCCGGCACTGGGCCCGGCAAATTCGCCGCCTGTATCGCCTGCTCCGTTTTCAGCATGGTTCTGAGCGGTTTTCTTTTGTGGCTTGCCCAGCGGAACATCCCCATCGGCACCGCTTATGCGGTATGGACCGGCATTGGCGCGTTGGGCACGTTCCTGGTTGGTATTCTGTGGTTCGGGGATTCTTCCAATATCTGGCGCATGCTGGCGGCATCCTTCCTGCTGATAGGCATTATCGGGCTGAAGTTGGCCCCTGGGCATTGATGCGGTCTTCGGCATCCTTGCCGGGTTCCGGGAAAAGCCGTCTCCGTAACTTTCCGGATAGGAGGTCTCAGTAGTGGGGGACGGCTTTTTCCCACACGGTCCCGCAGGCGTCGGAAGGCATGCGCCAGTCCCCGCGCGGGGAAAGGGAAATGGTGCCCACCTTGGGGCCGTCCGGCATGCAGCTGCGCTTGAATTGCTGACGGAAGAAACGGCGGATGAAGATGCCGAGGCAGCGGCGGATGAAGTCCGGCTGAAATTCGCCGCGGAAGGCATGTTCCGCCAGGTGCAGGATTTTATCCGGTTCCGCACCGTATTTAATGAAGTGGAAGAGGAAAAAGTCGTGCAGGTCGTAAGGCCCAAGCACATCTTCCGTTTTCTGTTCAATGGTGCCGTCGTCCGACGGCGGCAGGAGTTCCGGGCTGACGGGAGTGTTGTTGATGTCCGTGAGGGTGGCTGCCAGTTCCGGGGATGATTCTTCCGCGATGTGTTCAATGAGGCAGCGTATCAGCGTTTTCGGAATGGAGCAGTTGACCGCGTACATGGACATGTGGTCCCCATTGTAGGTGCTCCATCCCAGGGCAATTTCCGACAAGTCCCCTGTTCCCACGACCAGCCCCCCGGTTTTATTGGCCAAATCCATCAGAATTTGCGTGCGTTCGCGGGCCTGGACGTTTTCATAAGTGGTGGTTCGTTCGGCAGGATCGTGCCCGATGTCGGCGAAGTGCCGGAGGCAGCATTCCGAGATGGGGATTTCCCGAAGTTCCACGCCCAGAAGGCGGCACATGGTTACGGCATTGTCATGGGTTCTGTCCGTGGTGCCGAAACCGGGCATTGTCACGGCCAGAATGTCCGAGGCCGGGCGCTTCAGCGCACGGCAGGCGCGGGAGCAGATGAGCAGAGCCAGCGTGGAGTCCAGCCCGCCGGAGATGCCGATGACGGCGGTTTTTGCGTGTGCATGCTCGATGCGCTTTGCCAGCCCATCTGCCTGCATTTGCAGAATCAGTTCACAGCGCTCGGCGCGCGCGCC
>OLZV01000123.1_pt1 | contig 41434 bp, 30 predicted proteins | sample 1644531 | NCBI WGS metagenome assembly OLZV01 (sample SAMEA103958115, study PRJEB25191) | human gut metagenome | biome: human-associated habitat [ENVO:00009003]; feature: intestine environment [ENVO:2100002]; material: feces | place: Germany | collected 2013/2015
ATCGGGAATTGCTGCCGGACAAATGGAAACAAAAAAATATCGCTCAAGAATAAAAACTTGAGCGATATTTTTTTTGACGTGTATCTACTAGCATCGCGGAAACGCTTACTAACAACTGAGAGATAGTTGTAATCTTGTTGTTGAAGGTTTCAGAACTTCTTGAAATGGAGACGTAGCGTCTTTGAGCGTAGCACCATTCTACCGCCTGTCAGCTTTTCTTTGGCAAAGCCTTCTTCAAGGTTGTTTATGCCGTAAGGGGCCAGCAGGGTGGGGTCATCGATGGGGTGGTCGCCGCCGTTGTCGCCTTTGTCCTCATGCCAGTTGTCCTTATAGGGAGTGCTGGTTATTATGCTGTCGCCTGTCTGGCGGAAGCGTAAATAATAACCATGAATGCCTTCTTTGTCGGTGTCGCGCACGCTTAAGAGCTTATATTGCACGCCCCAGAACACGCGCTTTCCTGACATGTCGAGCGTGTTGCCTGTTGCCAGCGTGTCCACTTGTTCAAGATGCCAGAACCCGTCAAAGTTGCCGTTGTCGCTGGTTTCTATCGTGCATGATGTCATGGCCGCAATCATTGTTGCGCCAATGGCTGTATATATCGCTTTTTTCATTGTTTCTCAATTATACAAGCTATAGAATTTTTCCCTTTTCTTTTCTCTTTTTTCTTATAAACAGTAACGGCATCTGCCCTTTTTTTACCTTTTTACCTTTTTACTTTTTTACCTTTAAAAAAGTTTATAGGATTTTTCCCTTTTCGTTTTTCCCTTCCAACGGTGTCAGCCCTTTTTTACCTTTAAAAAAGTTTATAGGATTTTTCCCTTTTCCCTTTTCGTTTTTCCCTTCCAACGGCGTCAGCCTTTTTTTACCTTTTTACCTTTTTACTTTTTTACCTTTAAAAAGTCCCTTCTTGCAAACCGTTATCTGTCCTCCTGCGTTATGGCCGAGCATAAGGTTGCTGCCGAAGTCCATGCCATAAGCGGCTGTGGCTTGCCAACCGTTGTTGAAGCGGTAGGTCGACTCGAGCATGAAGCTCACGTTCTGGTGCGCCTTTGTGAAGGGATCTGAGTAGGTGCCCCATCCCTTTTGCCATGTGGCGAGAGCGCGGTACGACAAGCGGTCGGTAGGTTGTCCGTCAAAGCCTAAGTGGAAGGCCACGAAGCGGTTGTCGTAAACACCTATCTTCTCGTTGGTGTTATATATAGGTGAGCGGAACAGCGGGTTGCCGATGACTTGTCCCCAATGTTGCCATCCGGTGTAAGTTCCGTGGTTATAGTAGTCATCGGTGCCGGCAATGTGGTCGCTGATGTTTTGCGTGCGGTCGTGGTTGTATGGTCCGCTCTGATATTTTGTGTAGAGATACTCGAACACGATGTTTCGCAGCCATGTGCCATACTTGATGTTCATCTCTGCTCCGAGCATCATGTCTTTGAGGCTATACATGAAGTAGCGGCGGTCCTTCCATGTGTTCCACTCCTCGCCTTGGCCGTAGCCGTTATAGTCGAGCAGGAACATCTGGCTGTGGTCTTCGAAGAAATGGTCGGCATACACGCCCAGTCGCCATGTCTCAGAGTTGTAGTTTATTCTCATCACCCAGCTGCCCAAGATGTTGCCCTCCTTGTTGCCATACATTCCGTCCGTGTCGTCTTGTCCTCCGGGAAGGAATGCGTTCCAGAACGCTTTGAGGCCTTTGTTGGTAGGAACGGCAACCATCTCGCCCTGTCCGTTGCGCTGGTATGGTGTGCCGCCAAACTGGGTAGCCATCTCCAGTCCCATCTCCAGACTCAGCGGATACAGGTCCTCGTCTTTGCCAATGCGCAGGTATCCAGCCTTCGAGTGGTAGAGCACGTTGTCGGCGTAGCGGCTCTTCTTATGCGTGAAGTCGTGCTGCCACGAGTCGTCTGTCATCATGCCGTAGGCAATGTGGCCCTTTAGCTGCACCCATCCGTTGAGTAACGGGACGGTCCAATAGCGTGGCAGAGCCAGCCTGACCTGTGGCACGGGGCGCGCGTTTATGCCAAGGGTCTGTGAGCCCGAGCTCAGACGGTTGTTTTTCAGCTCCATGTCCCACTCCTTGCTGCCCACGGTCAGCGTGCCGTGCAGCCATCGTCCTTCCACATAGGCTTGCTGCACGATGAAATGGCTTGTGTAGTGGAGCGGTGCCACGAGGTCCAGCCCGTAGCCCAAGCCCCATCGGCGCAGCGAGTCGGTGTGCAGCGGTCGCTCAATGGCTGCCCTTATGTAACCGTTGGTCTTGTCGAGCGAACTGAGACCGTGTCTGTTGGCGTTGAGCCACAGCGGTGTCTTTCCTTTCGACACCGATGCCTGCATCTCTACCTTGTAGGCAAGGTTTTTGGTCGGCTCAGCTTTTATCAGCGAGTCGCTGTCGTGCCAGTCGGCCTGTGCCATTATTGATGGTGTGGCCAGCAAGAGCATGGCTGTTATTGAAGTTATCTTCATGATAATGAAATTCAGTTATTTTTCCTTTAAACGTCTGTTAGTTCTTTAAATAACGTTCGCGCGTGGGTTTTATTGCGTTATGACCATTGATGAAGTAGGGATTTTCCACCCCGATATAGGGAAAATCCTTTTGCAAGCTTCTTTTTAGTTGCTACCTTTGCATCAGAGAAAAGAAAACAACAGTAAAGAACAAGTTTAAAGATATAAGATTATGAAAAAGTTTATATTCGCCCTTATAGCAATGGTCATGATGACCGTGTCGGCAACTGCTATGAGTTATGAGCAGGCCCGTCAGCAGGCGCTGTTCCTCACCGACAAGATGGCGTATGAACTTAACCTCACCGACGAGCAGTATGAGGCAGCATACGAGATAAACCTCGACTACCTGATGGGTGTGCGCACCGTCGACGACCTGTATGGTCTCTATTGGGAGCGTCGCAACCTCGACCTCAGCTACATCCTGCTGTCGTGGCAGTATCGTGCTTTCTGTGACGCCGCCTATTTCTATCGTCCGCTCTACTGGAACGCAGGCTATTGGCATTTCGGCGTTTATGCCCGCTACCCGTATCGCGACTATTTCTTCTTTGGCCGTCCCACCGTTTACATAGAGTATCGTGGCGGTCACAGCTGGCACATGAACGGTGGTCGCTCATGGTATCGCGACCGTCGCATCTGTCCGCCGCATCATAACAACTATTTCGGAATGCGCGACGGTTTCCGTCGTGGCGATTTCGGCAACGGCTATAGCGGCAACCCCAGCAGCCGCACCCAGTTCGGCACAGCCCAGCGCCCGCCGATGATGAACAACGGAATCATGTCGTTCGGCAACGCTAACCGCAACAACAGCTCGTTCGGCAACGCCAACCGTAACAATTCGTTCGGCAATGGCAACGTTAACGGCAACAACGCTCAGTTTGGTTCAGGTCGCCGCTCCTCAGCTTCTTCTCGTGGCAACAGCGCTTTTGGCAGCAATGGTCGCGAGAGCAGCACCCGCAGCACCGTCGGCAACTCGCAGAGCTCCTTTGGCAGCAGACGCTCAGGCTCAACGACAAGCACGCCCCGCAACACGTTCTCACCCAGTCGTAACGAGGGTAGCTCATCGTCATCAGGCTCAAACTTCGGCTCAGGTCGTCGCTCTTCATCATCGTTTGGTGGCGGACGCGGTAGCTCTTCGTTCGGAAGCAGCAGTCGTCCAAGCGCCCCCAGCGTAGCCCCAAGCCGCGGCAACAGTTCGTTCGGTGGCAGCCGTAGCGGTGGAAGCTCATTCGGCGGTGGCCGTAGCAGCGGTAGCTCGTTCGGTGGCGGCAGCAACCACGGTGGTGGCGGTCATGGCTCGTTTGGCAGCCGAAGATGAATTAAGTGAAGAGTGAAGAGTGAAGAGTGAAGAGTGAAGAATTTTGATTGGATAAAGAAGGTAATTTTAAAGAGACAATTAAGGGTTGTAAAAGAATATTATTGGTCTAATTTTTTTCTCACGACTTGCAAGGGATAAGTGCTCCTAAGCAAGTCGTGAGATTTTTTTTACCGTCACTAAGCCATCTGTTTCAAAGCTCCAGCACGCGCACCTCAGCGTTTTTCATCGGCACAATCTTGTTTGTGGGCTTGTCATAATAGACGCTTTGTATGGCCTTGTTAATGATGCCGTGGCCCACGGCCAAGACCGTCTTTCCTGGATAGTTGCGGCGTATGAACTCGATGAAGCGTGCCGCACGCGCTTTCAGATCGTCCATCGTCTCAATGTCATCAGGCCATGGCTCACCTTTCAGGTCGGGTATGTAACGCCCTGTGAAACCTCCCCAGTCGCGCTCGCGTAGCAGAGGCGTGGTCACAACAGGCGCTTTGTGGGGTAGGGCTATGATGTGGCAAGTGTCGATGGCGCGTTTGAGATCGCTCGACACGAAAGCGTCGATCTGCCTGTCTGCCATCTCTTTCGCCACCACCTCAGCCTGTTCGCGTCCGTGGGTGGTGAGCTGTCCTTGAGTCTGTCCTTGCATTATCTGGTTCACGTTGTCCACCGTTTCGCCGTGGCGCGTGAGCAAAAGGGTTGTATGTGTCATTGCTTGTTTTCTTTCTTTTTTTATTTTCTTTGTTCCTTTTCTTTTTTTCCGACTGCAAAAGTAATGATAATTCGCGATTTTTTGATAATTTTGCCAATGTAAGTTTTGCTTACGAAACAGAAACAATTCTATCCCCCACAAACACCTTTTCATTATGGACAATCTGTTGCTTAGCGCAGCCATTGGCGACATCGCAGGAAGCGCATACGAGTTTAATGCTACAAAGAACGAGGAAGACGTGGTGTTCTTCCATCCGAAAGCCAAGTATACCGACGACACGGTCTGCACCTTCGCTTGTGCCGAGGCGCTGCTCCGCGACCTCAACATGGGCGACAACCTGCACACACGTTGCCGCCAGCACCCGTGGGCAGGCTATGGAGGCAACTTCATGAGATGGGTCAGCTCGTCAAACCCTCAACCCTACAACAGCTTCGGCAACGGCAGCGCCATGCGCTGCTCGGCGGCAGGATGGCTGGCAGAGAGCGAGGCCGAGTGTGTGAGCATGGCATCTCTCACCGCCATGCCCACCCACAACCACCCCGAGGGCATAAAAGGAGCGGTGGCGACAGCCCTCACCGTCTTTTTCTTAAAGACAGGACGTGGTGCCGACTATGTGAAAGAGAATGTGCTTCAACGTTATTATCCCGAGTGGGCATCGCTCTCTTACGACGACATAAAGCCGCGCTACACCTTTGACGAGACGTGCCAAAAGACCGTGCCCGCGGCCCTCATCTGCCTTCTTTCTTCTTACGGCTATGTCGACTGCCTGCGCCGTTGCATAGCTCTTGGCGGCGATGCCGACACGCTCTGTGCCATTGCCGGCCCCATGGCCTATGCCATGTATCGCGAGATGCCTGCCGCGTTGGTCGATGCCGCTCTCGACATGTTGCCCGAATGGATGTTGAAGGTCAATGCCGAGTTTGACCGCGAGTGTGGGCGTCATCTCATCATACGCGAAAAACGGTTGCCGCTGCCCGCCTTCTTCACAAGAAAGGTTAAGGGACAGATGCGTACGCTTGTCGACATGCTTGCCGCTCTGAACGCGCGACAGGGCTTCTCCTCACCCGATGAGGCTTACAACGCGCTCATGGAGATCTTGGAGATGGCTCGCATGGACGGCGATGAGGTGGCGTTCAACTGTAGCTTGCGTTCCATGTGGTGCTATGCCAAAGAGTGTTTCCGCGATGGCCATTTCGACATAGACCTGCTGCGCGACCGTCTCTCGCCCGTGGGCTATCATGGCGTGTATGGCGCTTACCGCGACTATGTGGTCGACAAGACCATCCGCCTGGTGGCTTATCTCAACGAGTTCAGGCGTTACACCAGTGCCGACGACCTGTGCAACGATTTCTTCAAAGCCTCGGGTGGCGTGAACCATTGCGGTCCCAACCCCGAAGACTATTATTTCGCTTTTAGCTCCGACGTGAAAGAGACGTTCCGCCGATACCTGCAACGCTTCTGGCCGGAGCTGGCGCCCACAGGACAGCTCGACGGCAACCTGTTGCGCGAGTTTATGTATCGCCGTCATGAGCGCGGCGTGCGCAAGTATGGTTTGGCGGCTGTGCTGCAACGCAACTTCCGAGACGAGGATGTGAGTTGTGGATTTACGGTGAAGAAAGCCTGGCGTGGCGGAGCTGCCCCCACCTACATGTACGGCAAAAACGTGTGGGGCAGAGACCCGCGCTACCCTGACCGTCATTACGTCAAAGCATGTGTGGCAAGACCTTATGGCGCCAACGAGGTACAAGACATGTATGAGTATCAGCTTGTTCGCTCCATTCTTAAGGAAGACAAACATTATGTTGAGACAGGCAATTGCTTTGTGCCGCTCGAAGACACCACCTTGCCCGTGTTCATCTGCTATGGAGGCATGATGCTCTTCGACACCCAAGAAGAGAAAAACACGTTTATATGGAGCCTGCTCGACGACTGGCGCAAGGCAAACAACGGGGGAGACGAGTGATGGGTGTAAGCATTTTCGGACATGAGATAAGCGTCAAGACCACCGACTGCTGTCATGGCGACACACCAGGATCAAGGGTGCCGCCCGCCGTAAACCTCTTTGTCAAGGTCACCGATGGTTGCAACGCCCGTTGCCTGTTCTGCTCCAACGCTGGCGCTCCTCACACCACAGGGCCGTTTGACACGGCTAAGCTCTTCAGCGTGGTTGATGAGCTGCAACGCAACCGCATCATCATCAACCGCTTCAACATAACGGGTGGCGAGCCTGCTGTGGTGGCGCCGCTGGTGGAGGAGCTGCTGCAGGAGCTGTCGAAAAGCCGGTATGACGACATACATGTTCACCTTAACACCAACGGACTGCTGCCGTCGTCGCAGCGTCTCATGCAGCACCCTCGCTTCGATTCTGTCTCCATGTCGCTCCACCACTACGACCGCCAGCGGCTGTCGGAGCTTTATGGCACGGAGATTCTGCCGTCGGCGCTTCGCTTTGAGGGCATTGACATGATGAAGCTCAACGCCAGCTGTAACCTCGTGCGCGGATATGTCGACTCCACCGCCGAGGCTCATCGCATGATGAACTTCTGCCTCGACCTCGGCATCACACGCCTCGGCTTTGTGGCTCTTATGGATGTTAACGCCTATTGTCATGAGCGGTTCGTTCCTCTCTCTGCCTTGCAGCTCGACACCATACCTCATTGCTATTTTACCGAGAGCCGCAACCGTGGGCGCAACTGCTGTTGCAGCAATTATCTCTATAACCGCAATCTGCGGGTGCTCGACATCTACATGCGCCATTATGTCAACCGCGCCTACTGTGAGTCGTCGCTGCTCTTCGACGGCAAGCATCTGAGGCAGGGGTTCGGGAACGATAACATTATTTTTTGACTGAAGCTTTTCAAAAGCATAAAAAAACTTGATGACGACAAACGACAACATAGCAGCGCTGTTTGAGCAACGCAAGCATCAGCCACAATGGAACACCTCCTATCCGTTGCGTCCTGACCATTGGGCACGCTACCGATGGGGCGGGGACGAGCTGTCTTTCGACGGCAAGCAACCCTTCGTTGGCAAGCAACCCTTCGTTGGCAAGCAGGTTTTGCCTTTCGATGGCGAGCAAGAGCTGTCGATGTATGTCCACGTTCCTTTCTGCAAACGGCTGTGCTCGTTTTGCGAATACACGCGCATGGTGCTGCCCGATGAGGCCACGCAAACCCATTATGTGGATGTCGTGCGGAGCGACATCAGGCGTTTCCGTGAGCAGACGGGAACCTTTCGTCTTGCGGGCTTCGACATCGGCGGCGGCACCCCCATGGCTCTGTCTGACCATGCTTTCGGTTTGCTCCTCGACGTTTATGATGAGGCAGTAGACGGTCTGCTGCTTGCTGCCGATTATGAGCCGAGCATAGAAGGCACGTTTACTTCTGTGTCGCGTCAGAAGCTGGAGCGTGTAGCGGCAAGTGGTGTGCGCCGCTTGTCGCTTGGCTTGCAGACTACCAGTGGAGATGTGTTGTGCCGCCAGAACCGTGATGTGGAGAGCGTCGCTTCTATGGCGCGTGTGCTCGACATGGCTGCCGCTTGCGGCATGTCAAAGGTTAATGTTGACCTTATGTATGGCTTGCCGGGCCAAACCCAGGTGAGCATTGCTGCCGACATCAGCATCCTTGGCACGCTTCGCCCCCAACAGGTCACGCTCTATGAGCTTCGCACCAACATGATAGCATGTAAGGCGTTGCCGTCAAAAGATGTCCTTTATGCCCAATACGCCCAACTGTTCGAGGCTCTCACTGCCATGGGCTATCATGCGCGGTTTGGGCAAAACTCGTTCTCTCTGTCGCCCGTCGACGGCGGCGTGTCGTCCTACCTCCGCAGCCGCATGCTTCACGGCACCTCCTATCGTGGCTTCGGCGTGTCGGCTCAGAGCATGAGTAGGCGTGGTGTGGCTTACAACGTGGGCAAGTCGGCCTCTGCTGACAGTCTAAAGAAAATCCTGCCCGGCAACAGTTATGCCGAGCAGGATGTGTATCTTCTTCCACCTGCCGAGTGGGTCTCCAAGTATGTGTCCATTGCCGCCTATAACGGCGCGTTCTCCTTACGTCGAATAGAAGAGGCGGTAGGAAAAGAAGCAATGCGTCCGTACCTCGATGTCCTTCGTTTCTGTCTTGCCGAGAACCTCATGACCGTCGACAACGCCAACAATTGGGTGTGCATCACCCCTCACGGCTTCAAACACTACGGCGCCGTCTTCTCCCTCTTTACTTAAACCCAAAACGGATTTCCCCCTTTTCCGTTTACCCCTTTTCCGGCGTCAGCTTTTTTTACCTTTTTACTTTTTTACCTTTTTACCTTTAAAATTCTTTTTTCGTACTGTTCTTTTATAACCCCGTCCGCCCACGAATAATAGTCGGCAAAGGCTTTATACACGTTCTTCTTATTGCCTTCTTTCTTGTTGCCTTCTTTCTCGTTGCGCAGATTGTTTACAAGCGCCGTTCCCTTATCCATCAGTTCGTCTTCAATCGGCTGGATGAGTTGCAGAATGCCGTTCCCCTTACGGTTCACAAGCTGAGCCACGTCGATGTAGCTTGAGCGCGTCTTCGTGCGAAGCGGGAACAGTCGTTCCTTCAGCTTCAGGCCATATCGGCACAATGTGCTGCCTCCCGTGGTGCCACGCCCTACGGTCTCGGGCAGCTTGTCGTTTGGCAGCAAGACCAGCGGCATGGCCACCGTTGCGAGTGGAGAGCCGATGATAGTCCAAGCCACGGTGTGCGACGGGTCTTCGTCCTTGTTCACCCCTTCAATGAGCTGAGCGCAGGAGGTGCTGAAGCGCGGAATGAAGTCAACAAAATTGGCAAACTTCGGCACGGTGTTGTCCTCTGGGGCGAGGTCAAGGATGTTGACGTTTGTCAGTCCGTGGGTCAGAATGCGCGGCACGGTGCGTATAAGGCTTGGCGCATCGAAGCATCCGGCAAAGGCCTGTTGCGTCATAAACTTGTTGATGGCGAGGTAACGCTCCGTGCCGAGGTCCATGGTGCGGTCGCCACTGTAGGCGTGGTTGGTGCGTATAAGGAACCCGTAAGGAGCTACGTTAGGGTCGTTGGCGTCAAACTTTGTCCATCTGTGAAGCCCCACCTCATAGTAGGCGCAACCTCCTTGCGCGTCGATCACGCCAAAGTTGGCGTTGTTGTTACGCAGCGACGTGGTGTCGAGCAGCGCCTCAAAATCTTTCAGCGTGGCGCATAGGGCCAGCGCTTGGCGCATGAGCATGCCCTCGGTCTCGACCTCAAACTCGGTGTCGCCGTTAAGGTTATAGGCAGCGGTGTTCATTATGGCAAAGCCCGCCTCGTTATGGCCAGACCATATCTCGGTGTTGGCCGAATCTTTTGCTGCCGCCACCCCCATGAAGCGGTAACGCTCGCCTTTCACCGTGACCATGCAGTTGTCGAGGTTTCCTGTGTCGCGGTTCTTGAAAATCATTGGCCGTCCGCTCTTTGTTGCCTTGCCGGAGACGATGAACGATGTGCAGGCCAGCGACGGGAGAACAGACAGAACACACAGCGTTGCTGTGGCTATGATGTGGTGCATTGATAATTTCATGATGTTGCCTTTTTAGAATGATTTAATTTCAGATGTTGCAAAATTACGTTTTTTTTATAATATATTATCCTGCTTTTTCGCTTTTTATGGTAATTTTGCAACGAAAAGAACGATGCTGGTAGCATCTTTTAAAAAATAGAATAAGGTATTGGAAAAAGAGAGTAAACAAAATCTAAATAAAAAAGATTATGAAAAAGATTTTTATCATGGTATGTGCTGCCATCGCTCTTGTGAGTTGTGGCGGTAAGACAGCACCCAGTGCTGCCGATGTGGTGAGCGACACGACAGAAGACGTGACCGCCGTTGCGGCAAAGACCGCCAATGAAGCTGCCGACAAAGCTGTTGAGGCTGTAACGACAGCTCTTGACGAGCAGCTGAAGGCTGGCGATGCGAAGACTCTTGCAAAGACATTGGCTTCTGCCAAGGCCGCTGTAGAGAAGTTGCAGAGCGAGGGCAAGACCGAGGAGGCCGCTGCCTATGCGTCAAAGATCAAAGAATATGTAGACAAGAACAAGGAGGCTCTCACCACCGCTGCCAAGGGCGACATGACCGTTGCTGATCTGGTTAACGGCATCGCCAACCTGCCCGCAAGCGTTCAGCAGGGTGCTGCCGCCGCCAAGGCTGCCGTCAATGCCGATGCTGCCAAGGTGGCTTCTGACGCCGATGCCGCCGGCAAGGCTGCCAAGCAAGCTGCTGAGACAAAGATCAAGGAAGATGCCGCTGCCGTCAAGGCTCATGCCGAGGCTGCAAAGAAGGCTGCCGAGGCTCACGCTGCCGCCAAGGTGGAGGAGGGCAAGCAGAAGATTCGCGATGCTGCCAACAAGAAAGTTAACGAGGCCCTTAACGAGGTGCTGGGAAAATAATTTTGTTTTTAAAGACAATAGAGACAATAGGGACAATTTGGGCTTGTGCTGATGTTCTTTGCACAGCAACCAAAACGTTGTCCTTATTGTCTCTATTTTTATTTCTCTTCCTCAATAAGCTCAGGCATGATAAACACAGCGTGGACCTTTTGTTTCTCTTTTGGCGGAATGTCCATATAGTTGCGGTAGAGGTCAGAGAGATAAGCGTCGGGGTTGCAAGGAGCAGCGAACGTCTTGCCCTCGAAGCTGATGGTGCCTACGGGGAAGATGCTGTCCTGTCGGTGCATTATGCCGTAGCCGTTGTTTATGAGGACGTTAGACATGAAGGTGTCGCAACGCTTTGTGGCGAACGCCCATTTCCATCTTAGGCTGTACCACATCTGTTTTGCTCCAAACCACAGCAGCTCGGCTGCTGCCCGCCATGAGTAGGTGTGCGAGTGGTGGAGGATCGAGTAACATTTTGACATGCCCTTGCCATATTTCTTGCAGAACCCCTTCGACACGTTGGGGTAGGCAATGAACGGAAAGATGTCTACATACAAGCCCTTGCTGTAGGGGATGGAGAAGTCGTCGTTGGCCTCCACATAGAACGAGTTGTTGTCGCGTACCTTCATTATAGGCTCGCGTGTGGGTTCCGTCTCCGGACTCTGCAGCGTCAGTCCCTCTCTCAGCTCCCCAGGTGCTATCTGTGCGAAGCGTCTGGCATCGTCTAAAGGCATGGCAATGTCGATGTCGTCGTCCCACGGAATGAATCCGCCGTGACGCACCGCCCCCAACAGCGTGCCGCCGTCGAGCCAGTAGGTGATGTTGTGCTTGCGGCAGATGCGGTCGATCTCCTCAAGAATGGTGAGCTGCTTCCGTTGGCAGCGTCGCAGCTGTTGCTGCTTAAACTGTTCCAGTTTGTTCATAATCGTTTGTTAAAGGCGGGCATCAGGTTCGTCTTCTGCTCCCCCCGTTCGTTCTTCGTTTCCCTTTTCACGTTCTTCTTCATTTCCTTCTCACGTCCTCCACCTGTCCCTGGCTATCAGAAGCCAGCGTGTGGAGCGTTGCCTCTGCCACCTTTTCGGGCATGAGCAGCGTGTCGTCGGGTTCAATGCCGAAGTTTTTCTGTCGCATGGGTGTCTTTGTGCGCTCTGGGTTTATGCAGTTTATCTTTATGCCGTCGCCGTCCCACTCTTGTGCCACGGCCTGTACAAAGTTGACGATGGCTGCCTTTGTCGACGAGTAGATACTGTAGAAGGCGCGTCCGCGAGTGTAAGAACTTGAGGTGAAGAACACGAGCTTGCCCTGTGTCTGCTTGAGGTAGGGATAAGCCTCCAGTGCCACGTTCACCGTGCCCATATAGTTGGTTTGCACGGCGTTGATAATGGTCTGATAGTCCATCGTGGCCAGTGGTTCCTTGTTCAGCAGTCCGGCTGTACACACCACATAGTCAATGTGTCCCGCCTTGTCTGCCGCTTCCTTCAGCGCTTTTGCCACGTCCTCGCGCTGTCCCACGTCAATGTGCTGTGCGCTGCGCGAGAAGCTGAACACCTTTGCGCCATAGCCTTCAAGCATGTCGACAATGTTCTTGCCAATGCCGTAAGAGCCGCCAAACACCACAGCCACCTTGTCGCCGAAGGTCTCTGCCGACAGCTCGTTGTTGTCGGGCTCCGTGTTTTTCAGCTGGAACAGCTTGTCCATCATGTAAGTGTCTTCGCGGTAGGTGAGCTTCATGTTGCTCTCCTCGCCGCTCACCACAAACACCGGCTCTGAGGTGTAGCGTCTCACCACGCCGCAGTCGTCGGTTGTCTTGAACGCTGGGTCTTGCAGCGCCTTCTCGTAAGCCTGCTGTATGAGCTGGCGGTCAAACGCCTGGGGTGTCTGTCCGCGGCGCAGACGTGAGCGGTCGGGTATGTTGGCAATGTAGTCGCCCTCCACCTCTATGATGGTGTCTGCCGACGGCACCGCCACGTCAATGGCCTTATGGTCGTGCAGGGCATCGATCACGTCGTTCAGCGTGCGCTGGCTGAGCAGCGGTCGCACGGCATCGTGGAAGATCAGGTTCACGTCCTCGTCGGCATAAGCCTGTATGGCAGAGAGCGAAGAGTCGTAACGCTCCTTTCCTCCCTTGAGAATCTTTTTCACCTTGCGCCATTTGTTGCGCAGCACGATGTTCTCAAAGTCGGCAATGAGCATGGGGTTCGACACGATGGCAATCTCGTCTATCCGGCTGTTGCGCTCGAACACGTCGACGGTGTGCTCCACCACCATCTTGCCCGCCACCTTGAAAAACTGTTTCGGTGTGGACATGCCGAGACGTGAGCCCACGCCTCCTGCCAATATCACGGCTATGTTTCTTTTCATATCTTGTCTCTTGTTGTTTTCTTGTCGTTTCGCTTGCTTAGGTGCAAGCATGTCGTAATCTTTGCATAGGTGCAACCTATTCTTTGCAAAGTTAATACAATTTTGCTTAAGGGCACAAATTAAAGTCGAAAATCTTTTGTCTCGTTAGTTTCTGCCAAGAATTTATTTGGTTAGAAGAGGTGCTATAGCAACAGAAAAAGTTTGTACTACCTTAGAAAAAGTTGAATGGATTTGTACTGTAAGCCTGAGGTTGGTTGAATGATTTTCACCTTATCCCCAATCTCTGTTGGATAAAACCATTCAAAAATGGCATTTTCCAAAATATCGGGCGAGAAATTTGGAGGTTACAACTTTATTGCTTAATTTTACAAATGGTAAAGTTAAAATACATTTAAGCCATGGCTATAAGAGAAAGAAGAAAGCGAATCTATCGTAAGCGCATACCTTATGGCATGCAGAACTTTGAGGATATTAGGGAGAGGGATTGTTATTATGTAGACAAGACCCCATTCATCGAAGATATAGAAGACTCTAATATGTATTTCTTCTATATTCGCCCTCGCCGTTTTGGCAAGAGCCTCACCCTCTCCATGCTTGAACATTACTACGACATCAACAAGAAGGACAAGTTTGAGTCCCTCTTCGGTGGATTGTACATTGGCGAGAACCCAACACCTGAGCATAATACATATCTCATCATTCACCTCAATTTCGCTGAAGTGGACGCAGGTATAGACAATTATCAAAGTGGATTGGATGTGCATTGTAACATTATGTTCAATTCATTCTGTAACCAATATGCCCATTTGCTTCCTCCTGATGCAAAGGAGGGATTGAACAGAGAAATTGGTGCCATAGGACAACTTAGGTATTTATGCCAGGTTTGCAAGGAAGCTAACCAGAAAATCTATCTCTTTATCGACGAGTACGACAACTTTACAAACACAATCCTTGCCAACGAGGAGCATCTGGAGCGATACCGCAACCAGACTCATGGAGAGGGTTATCTACGTCGCTTCTTCAACACCATCAAGGGTGCTGCCGGCTCGGCTTTGGGACGTGTCTTCGTTACGGGTGTAAGCCCTGTCACTATGGACGACCTCACCAGTGGCTTCAACATCGGCACGAATTACTCGCTAACTCCACAATTCAATGAGATGACGGGATTCACCGAGGAGGAAGTGCGGGAGATGTTGGGCTATTACTCAAGCGTCTTGCCGTTCAACCATACCGTAGATGAGCTCATCACCGTGATGAAGCCATGGTATGACAACTATTGTTTCTCCATCAAGAGATATGGCATGACCACCATGTACAATTCTGTGATGGTGCTCTATTTCTTGGATAATTACATCCGTAACGAATACGATATTCCAGACTCGATGGTGGAGAGTAATGTTCGCACGGATTACAGTAAGCTGCGCATGCTTATCCGTCACGACAAGGAGTTCGCCCATGATGCCAGTGTCATCCAGCAGTTGGTCACCAAGGGATTTGTAACAGGTAAACTCGTTGAGAACTTCCCAGCCGACCGTATCAACGACCCGGACAACTTCGTGAGCCTGCTCTTCTATTTCGGCATGGTGACGATAGATGGAGAATATAAAGGCGAAACAAGGTTTGTCATCCCTAACGAGGTGGTGCGCGACCAGATGTACACCTATCTTCTCGACACCTACAAGGAGAACAACTTGGTATACGATACTTATAACAAGACCCAGTTGGAGAGCAAACTGGCTTACGATGGCAACTACAAGGCTTATTTCGAGTTCATCGCCGATAGCCTGAAACGCTATTCTTCGCAGCGTGACAAGCAGAAGGGCGAGGCTTTCGTGCATGGTTTCACCCTGGCGATGGCAAGCCAGTGTCGCTTCTATCGCCCTATCTCCGAGTTAGACAATGATGGCGGCTATGCCGACATCTTCCTCTCTCCTCTTTGCGACATCTACAAGGACATGGTGGATTCCTACATCATCGAACTGAAATATTGCAAGACGAGCACCACGGACGAGCAAGTGAAAGAACTCCTTAAGGTGGCCTCTGCGCAAATCACCCGTTATGCCGACAGCGATATTGTGAGGGATGCCGTAAAGACCACCCATCTCCACAAGCTCGTAGTGATGTATCGAGGAGTAGAAATGGTGGTCTGCGAGGAGATCGAATGATGTCATTTTAAGGTGTCTTTTTCCCGAATAACGACAATCGCCGCACAGCCCTTCTCTGAAGGTGCTATGCGGCGACGGGTTTCTTTATGTTTTTGCAATCATAACGTTTCTTCTATCATGATGTTTTCTTTAATCATGATGTTTTCTTTAATCATGATGTTTTCTTTAATCATGATGTTTTCTTCAATCATAACGTTTGCTGCAACCATGCGTTGAGATGTCCTGCATAATAAAGCGGAATGTTGTATAACGTGAAGGGACGACCGTCTGTGCGTGTTATGATGTCTGATGTCATGGGGCCGTTCCATAAGCGTAAGGCAATGTTCTCATTCGACTCTTCCATGTACTGATGGAGGGAGCGAAGCTTTGAGTTGGAGCCCGTTTTTACCTCTATGGGCAGAAGATGCGATTTGTGGCGTATCACAAAATCAACCTTTGCTTGCGAGTTGCGAGCATCGCGCACCCAGAACATGCGCTTCTCGCCAAAGAGGGTGGTGGCTCCCAACAGTTCCTGTGCAACGATATGTTCAGTGATGTCTCCGTTCCACAGTTCATCGCTGTTGGGTGTGAAAAGAAGTTCTTCTTGCATGCCCGTCACATAATTGACGAGGCCAGTGTCGAACCACAATAGCTTCGGACTCTTCTTTAAGTCGGGCAAGATGGGGAATGATGTTGAGGTGAGCGGATAGACAAGCTCCAAGAGAAGGGTCTTCTCTAATGTGCGAAAGGCGTTGCTTACATCTGGCGACTTAAAAGATGAATTGGTGAACTTTGCAAACTGTATTCGATGCCCAGCAGAGGTCCAGCCATAATTCAGAATGTAACGTATGGAGTCTTGTTCCTTGGGTTTGTCAGCATATTTTTCTACGTCGTCACGATAGCCCGACAGCAAAGCATTGAACACCCCATTAAGGCGCACCATATCGCGATATTGCGCATAGTTGGCTACCACTTCGGGCAGACCGCCTATAATCATGTATTTTTTGAAAAGGTCAAGAGTGTAGCTGTGTAGCGACTGCGGCACCGCAATCTTCTCTATTTGATTGGCTAACATATCTTCACCTATGGCCATTAGAAATTCGACAAATGTGCAAGGATGTAGAGCCATATATTCCACCCTGCCGACAGGGAAAGAAATGTGTCGTCCCATCAAACTCTCAAGCAAGGAACCAGCCGCAATGACATATAAATCGGGGCGCTTTTCATAGAAGTAGCGTAATGCTTGCACAGCCTTAGGCTCGTTCTGTATCTCATCGATAAATATCAGCGTGCGTGAGCTGTCTATAGGTATGTTGGCCTTAAAGAAAATGCCCACAAGCAGGTCGTCGAAAGAGCTATCTGCGGCAAACAGTTCAGCATCTTCTTTTTCTTCAAGGTTCAGGTATATGTAGTGGTCGAAATCGGCAGCAAACATTTTGACAAGCGTAGTCTTGCCTACCTGTCTCGCTCCGCGTAAAACGAGGGGCTTGCGCTCTTCTTTCTGTGCCCACTCATAAAGATATTTTTGTGCTATTCGTCTAAACATGTCTAAATGCTTTTAAATCAAGCACAAAGATACATAATATTTTCAAATACAAGCAAGAAAATATGATGGAAATTTTCAAATCCAAACCAACTTTTGTGAAAAATCGGAGCAAATCCAAACCAACTTTGGATAAAAATCGTAGCAAATCCAAACCAACAATGTGAAAAGTTGGGTTAAATCCAAACCAACAATGGTTGGGATATCGGCAAAATATCGGCAAAATATCGGCAAAATATCGACAAAAAAGGACATAAAAAACGCCGCATAGTTATCCTGTAAAAGGTGCTATGCGGCGATAGATTATGTTGAGTCTATTCAATGCTCAAAGAGCACGTTGGTTCAATTGACTTCAAGGTCAAGGGTTCTGTCTTAATCCTTGTTTTGATGGAACATGCTCAAAGAATTCGCCAAGAGTTAGTCTATGACCGTCGTTATTATGTCTTAATCCTTATTTTAATGGAACATGCTCAAAGAGTAGTGCAAAGCTTGTCTCTATGAGGAACTTCGCTGCTGGGTCTTAATCCTTATTTTAATGGAACATGCTCAAAGAGAGTGTTCAACTATCCAAACAGCCAGAAAATCTTGTCTTAATCCTTATTTTAATGGAACATGCTCAAAAAGTATTTAGGTCCTTTGCAAAAAGCGATTGATGTGACTGCGTCTTAATCCTTATTTTAATGGAACATGCTCAAAAAGAACGAAGGTTGGACCATTTATGGTAAAACCGACCAGTAGTCTTAATCCTTATTTTAGTGGAACATGCTCAAAGAGAGCATTTTTTGTAAGACCTTCTGTTTTAATTTGTTATATTGAAATATTTACATTAATTAACGCTTTTGCATCAGAAAAATGTACCTGCTTTTTGCTTAAGACATTGCAAAGGTAATGAATTTTTTTGACATAGAAAAGGCAAGAAGCGACAATATTATGTCATCATGCTTCGTAGAGGTTCAACATTTCAAAGAACGATGAAAGATAAAACTACATAATGTAGAAATTTACTCATAATCTCTGAACGAGTTGAAATTAAACTCTACAAGTCGTCTGCCGTCTCCCTGATCCTTCACCACGCGATATGAGGTGGAGCAAACGCAGCGTATGCCACGTTCCGACAGCATGCGCACAATGCGGTAGATGAGGCTCATCTCACCCATCACATGAACGGTGACGGTGTGCGTCTCGGCTTGCTTCATGATAGCTGCTACCTGAGCCTCGGCAAGCGCTTTTATGTCGTCGGCTGTGGCGTCGGGTGCCACCTGTGGGAAAGGCATGTCTACAAGCTCGCCGAACTCCTCGGCAGCAGCAAGCTGCTCGGCTGTCCATGAAGAGCTTGGGTGGTTGGAGAGGTTGATGAAGAGGGGAGGGGGAGCCTTCTTTTGTTCCGTGGCTGTTCCTTCTTCTGCAAGGCTCATGAACGCATCTAACGTCTTTTGTAGGTTGCTCTCTATATTCTTGACCTTCAGCGGCTGTTTGTGGTTGCGCATGCCGGCATGGTTGACATCGTTGCGTATGTCGCAAAGGTTTGCGAACGCCTTTATGATGTAGTCTGTAAGCAATGGGTCCTGCTCCACCTCGGTGACCACCTGCTCCTTGTCTTCCGACAAGGGCTTATATTCTCCCAGTTTTCCCATCAACCCAAGCTGCTTCTTGGTGAACGCATGGTTTACAATCTCGCGCTTCGCCTTGTCGTCAATCTGCAAGCCATGACGTTCGCAAAAGACAGATATTATGCCCTCTTCAAGCAGCGTTATGGCGGCTTGCAGGTTGCCGTAACGGTAACATTGGGCTGAGGCTGCAAGCATGTTGGCGGCGTGGTTTGCGCCCATGCCTGCCACCGTGGCGCGCACCATCGCAAGCAAGGGGCGGAAAGGCTTGAGATATTGGTCCCCCACCTTATCTATACAGCAGCTCACGTCGGCGGCTGGCTTGCCGCCGATGAGCGCCATGCCGCGGCAAAAGCGCATGTCGTCAGTAAAGGTGTTAAGGGAGGCTATGAGCTTTTTCATGTTTTGCGCAGCCTCGTCCTTGCCGCATGTCTCCTTAAGGATAGGGGTCAGCTGCTGCGTGCCGCAGATGCCGATAAGCGTGGAGTCGCCGTGTCGCAGATAGTCTGCCGATGTCGCCGTCCAGTCTTGCAGCGTAGAGAACGCAGTGATGTCTATTATCGGGGCTATGCCGTCCTTGCTGCGCGTCTCGAAGTTGCCGTAAGTTATGCTGCAAATCTTGACTCGCTTCAGAAACTTGGCATAGTTGCCGAGCACAAGCACGAGCATGGGTAGGTAGCGGAAGCCGTGGGTGAGGTCAAAATAGACCTCATCGTCCTCTTGCAGCACACCATACACGATGTCGAAGATCTGCCATATCTCCTCTTCGTTTTTACCCATGGGTATGTCGATGCCGCTCACCTCAAATGGCAGGTTCATGCCTTCAATCACGCTTTCCAAGCCAGCATAAGGCTCGTCTGCCTTTGTGCGCATGTTGATTCTCGTGCCGCCGGGTATGTGCCAGTTGGTTTCGCGAGCCTCCTTTGTGAGCAGCACATAGGCATGGGCATCTGCCGTCCAGTTGCCTTTCTGTGTCAGCATCTCAAGCGTGGCGTGCTGTATGAAGCGCGTTGACGATGACGTGAAGCCGTCGCGGGCATAGACACATTCGCCATAATAGCCGGTGCCGAGCACCGATATAAAAACTTTTCTTCCCATAAACAGTTTAAGCGTTTAACGATTTTACAATTTTGTCAAGCTCCACCCCGATGTTGCTCAGTTGGCGGTTTGGCACAAACAGCTTGACGTGCATCTCGCGAGCCTTCTCTTCAAGGTCGGGGCGGATAACATTGTCGCGGAACGACACAATGACGCTCTTCGACTTGTAGCTGCCGTATGTGTGCGACACGCTGCTGAGCTTGTAAAGGTTGTCTTGGTTGAACATGCCCGACTTACACTCCACAAACAACAGCCTGTTGCCGATGTTCACCAACACGTCGACCTCGTTCTTGTCGTAGCGTTCAGCCTCCACCTTTGGCTCGAAGCGCACATTGGTCCACACCTCGTAGCGTCCGTTGGCCCATCGGTTCACAGCATCGGCAACAAGAGTTTCCCACCAACGCCCCTCAAACAGCATGGCGAAAGCATCGTGATAGTCGGAAGCGAACACCTCAACATCGTCATATTCAACCACCAGCTCGCCACCGCTGCGTCTATAGAACAATTTGCCTTGGCTGAATGGGTTCGGCAACTGCTTGTAGGTGTTGTAGTGGTTTATCAGCACAGAGTAAGCCTTGATGTTGCGCAGCACAAAATTGCGCACCTGCATGGCGCACTCTGTGCGTTCGGCGTCGTAGCGGTAAATGTCGCGGCTCTTTATCTTCTGCCCCTGCAAGGCAATTATAGTCTCGGTCGTGAGCATGTGCTGCATGGGCAGACGCTGCATTGTGGCGAAGTTGGTGTAGGTGGAGATGTCTGAATAGACCACCTGTGCCTGGTGCTTCTGCGCACACATCAGCGCACCGAAAGCCATGAGCTTGGTGCCACAGGTCAGGTTGTAACAGTAGCAGGCATCATCGCCGCAGCGTTCATGCACGCTCTCACACTGCTTCATGGTGTATGCCATGTCGTCGGCCTTGGTTATAAGTCGGTGGCACACGGTGCCCATCTTCGCTGCCGAACGTTCTATCTGCTCCATTTCTTGCATCGTCTCTTCCGTGCCGACAAGAAACACCTCGTCGGGACGAAACTCGTTGATGATGTAGAACACGGGCAGCGTCTCTTTGCTCACAAGAGCTATCTGTATGTTTTTACTCATTGCTCTATAGTAGGTTTTAGTTGCACAATGTTATTTTCACAAATCCCAACGGCTCGCATTCATCTTCCTCCAACCGTCGTGACTTCGGAAAATTATAATCTGCATAGCGCTTCATGTTGCCAGGCCGTGCCTTATTGACAATCGCATCGAAGTCGTTGTCGGACAGCCGTTCGGTCCATGCTCCTGTGATGAAGCGCCAACCCGAGCCGTGCCCTATGCGCATGACAGCCGAATGTTTGCCTTGGCATTCGTTAGCGGCATTCAGCAAATCTTTTAACTGTTCTATGTAGCTGTTAACCTTTTCTTCCGATTGTGAATCAACATTTTTGCTTTCCAAAATGTCTATTTCGTCGGCAAGCAACGTTCTTGTGTGGTTGTTGATGACATTGAGCAGCGCGTTTACAGAACTCAAGGCTTTAGGCATTGCAGGCATATCGATAGGTCGAAGTTCTTGTTGTTTCAATACTAATGAAAAGTCGACCTCGGTGCCACATAGCAACACTTCTGTAGCCATCTGTTTGCTTGTGTCCCAGAAGCCTCTTTCTGTGCGCTCGTTAATGTTCACCATGTTGTAGACGGCTGTGCGATAGCCCGTGGCAAAGGCATCGCCGACAAGCAGATATCGAAACACGTCGTGGTTGGGGTCTTTGCCAAAAACCTTTGCCTCAAACGTTTTGGCTGTGATGTTGCCGTTGTTTCTTGTAGCCCGTAAATCTGCATCATTCATCGTTGCCGCAATGCTGGCAAGCACGGCTGTGCGTATGGCTCCCTTTATGGAACTGCCGGGAATGTAAGGACGGTCAAGCCCGTCGCGGATAAACTCCTTTATCTGCTGTGGCGTTCGTGACAGATACGAGTCGATGGTGTGCAGCGAGTAGTCGGCAATCGTTGCATTGGGGGCATACTGCTTCACGATGTCGTTGGTGCTGCGTCCATTCTCTATGGCCACCGTCCATGCGTCTATGTTTTCTTCGCCTACGAGAGCGAGCACCTTGTGCGGATCAATAACACCAACAACGGAAAAATCTTCGGCATCTTTGCCAAAAACAAAGTCGCTGTCTTTCTGTAACATGTCGCCCGACCCTATGTGCAGGGACGTAAGGGTCTCAAGTTTCATTTTGCTCATACCGTCTACATTTTATAAGGTAAGAAGAAAGGTTTGCCGCTGCGGAGCATGGGGTGCATGGCAGGTGCGTTCCAGTCGGGTCGTAGGTCTACGACAGTGCCGCCAAGCGGTGTCTGTGTGGGAAAGACCGATCCCTCGTCAAACATATAGACGCTGCGCTTGCGCAAGTGGCGCAAGCTCTCAATGCTGCTGCCCGCGGCAAAGCCACCGCGACGTAACAGACCATAGCGTGCGTCTTCGAGGTTGAGGTTCGGCATGTCCTGACGGTCGGGGATGAAAAGCGACAGCAGCACCTGTGCATCGGCATTGGGCGTGTTGTTGATTTCCACCTCCGTCACTTCCACCTCAAAGTGTCCGCCACCCACATTACGGTCAGTGCCAAGGCCCGTCTCGCCGAGCATCGTGGCAAGGGTCACCAGCTCGTCAAGCAACGGTCCTGTGGCTGTGGTAAGAAAGTAGAGCCCTGCCTCATGGTCAAAATAGCGCCACTCAAAGAAGAAAGGTTCGGCGTCTTTCTCTGTGTCGGCATAGACGTGCACACGTTGCGTTGTCTGCGTGCGCGACATTGTGGCGCAGCGTCTGCCTGCCGGATACATGAAATCGCCGTCGATGGTGACATCGCTCTCCGACAGTTGACCGCCGTCGGCAAGTCTCGTCCACAATGACTGCTCAATGAACGTGACGCGTTTTAGGCTCTTGCGGCATTTCTCCTCGTTGGCAAAGCGCACGCGTCCGTGGGCTTTGGGCAGGAACAGCATGTCCTTGTAGAAGGGGAAGGCAGACGACACCACAAGTTGCGACATAAACTCAGCAACATCGCTGTCGCCCCGCTGCGCCTTGAGCGAGGCGAGAGCCGAGGCAAGCGTGTCAGAGTGGAGCCATGCCGACGACGTGTCGTAGCTCTCGCGCCCTGTGCCGATGTGTAGGGGCGACAGGTGGCAGAGCTTAATTATTGCATATCGTGCCATAATCAGTAGGTTTTGGTTTCACCATCGGCCTTTGTAAAGTGGAGCTCTACCTGACCGTAACCGCGTGAGCCTTGTCCGCCGAGATAGTCGTCGTGGAGCAGGGCAATGGCTCGACGCAGACTGTTTTTCAGCTCGTTCTCGTTGTCGTCGTCAAACACATTGAGCACAAGCTGGATCTTAAACTGCGCCCCTGCCGGCACACGTTCAAAGGTGCGTGGGTTGGCTATGGCTGTGATGCGGTTGATAGACACCTCAGTCTTGCTCTCGGTGAAGGGCAGGTCGGTGTTGCTGTAGTCGGGGAGCATCTTGCGCGACAGTCCGTATTTTTGCAGCTCTTCCTCTGTGTCAGCATCGGTTGCCATCTCTGCATCGCGCACGATAAGGCGTGAGGGGTGGCTTTGCTTATTGTCACCAGCCACACCGAACAAGGCTCCTGCCTTTGATTTTATATTGTTGCTCGGCTTGCCGTCTGAGGTCTCGCCATTTTTCAGTTCCAACAGCGAGCGCAACTTGCCCTTAAGTGAGCTGCCTGGTATGTAAGGTATGTTGGTCAACGGGTTTCTCACCACAAACTTGTCGGGTCCACCGATATTGAGCGATGCGTTGGTTCCACCAATGTGAAGGCCTGTTTTTACAATGAGGTTGCCGGTATATATAATTTTTTTCAAAAGCTTTGTCATAATGTTCTTTTTTTTAAGCGTTAGTCATTCTTTTTCACATAGGCTCTATGATAAGCCAGCACTGCCTCCATGAAATTGGCAAAATGGAGGAAGGTGTCTTTGTCCTTCACACATTTGGCAGACTTGTCAAACACAAGTTTGAAAAGTTGCAGACCGATGTTCTCTTTGTCTCGTCCCACAGCGTATGCCACCTTTGGACGCAGGAGGTAGAACGAAGATTTTTCTTTTGCAAACTCTCCCATCTGTATGCGCTTTATCTCTCCATAGACGCTGCGTATCTTCGAACTGGTAAGCTTATTGTCTGCCATCGCTTTTCCCATAAACTCAGCATAGTCAGGCAGGGCTTCATCTGCACCATTCTCTATCCATGATACCAGAAATTTATTTTTGGCAAAAATTTTAGCAGCCTCTTCTTTGGCATCAATCTTTGGCTTGTTGCCGTTCTTGTTTTGGCTGCCGTTCCCCCTTTGTCCGTATCCGTTTGAATTGTTGTTATAAGGCATAGTTTTATTGTTTTTATAAGTTAGTTCTTGTTTCTATTTCCGCCCATCTGCAGGCCAAGGCCCACAGCTCAAGAGGATGGTAGGCGGTCTTGATGTCTTGCTTTTGTAGCTTGCCGCTGTTGTTGCACATGTCGGCGAGACAACAGTCGACCAGCTGCTTGGCAGCCGTGCAGCGTTGCTTCATGCGACTAAGGTCGTAGGTCAGCATCCAATATTCCTTCACGTTGGTCACACGATGGTTCTTTATCTGCGCGTTGGAGGCGTGTTGCAGCACCTTCGATATGAACGACTTAGGCACGCCCTGTCCCAACGCTTCCACAATGGCGTCCTTAAGGTCGCGCACAGCGGGATATTCGTGTTTCCAGTGAAGCGCCATCGACAGCAGCGAGACAGCGTCTTTTGACGTGTTGCCGCAGATGTGTCCCTTGGCTCTGCTTTCTTCGTCGGCACTAAGGGCGGCGGCCTTCATGAGCGGGAACTTCGGCGGCACGATAGCGATGCCGCCCGATATTGAGAATGCCGGGTTGTGACACCCATAACGCTTGAAATCGGCCTGTATCTGTTCTGCCATCTCTACGGTCTTGTCCCATCGTCCCACGATAAAGAGGTCGTCGCCACCGCTGTAGAGGATGAACGTCTGTGTGGGAGCAAGCTCGCCCCACAGCGTGTTGATGTAGCCCGAGAAGAAGATGTCGAACGCGCGGCTCAGGGCAGCATAGTGTGACAGCGTGGCGCGGCGTGCGTCGAGGCCGCCCTGGAATATCAGTCCGAGGTTGTCTACATCCATGCGCAGCACCCCAAGGCGGTTCAGCTGTTCGCCGTCACACATCTTTTCAAACGTTGCCATGTGTTTCGTGGCTTGCTCGTTGCCTCCATAGAAATTGATCGTCTGTGTGTTGTGGCAGCCGTCGGGGAAAATGAAACAGCAGTCGCCGTCCTGACCGTTGTAGGTGCAGACGGTCACCTGTGCCTCATATCTGTCAAGGGCCTCCTTGTGGCTTGACAGGTCTTTGCGGCTCACAAAATAATAGTGAAGACCGAGGTTGAGCGGCTCCACATGGGTGTAGCCTTTGAGAACATCGAGCTCTTGGTCTGCCATCACAACGGCATCGGTCTGGCGCAACGTCTCGCCCAACTTTATCTGTTGGCGCGTCACATCCTTCATGAACATGTTGGCGTTGCTGTCTAAGGCAAACTTCTTCTCGTCCTTCAGGAACAGCTCGCCCGTCACGGCATCAATGGCAGACGGGTCTGTGAGTGTGTCGGGAGCGAAGAAGCGGTCATAGTCACGGCTTATGGCATCGCACCATTTGGTTTGCTTGCGTTTGTCGCGCTTCACAAACAGGCGGGCCCATACCTCGCTAAGCATGGGCTGACGGTGCAGGAGCGTGTCGGCGGCAAACGCATGCTTGTCGATGGCGACATAGAGCGAGGTGCCGTGGGCATCGAGCATGTGGCGTTCAATCTCTGCCACGGCTTTGTCGAGAGCTGTTGCCACAAAGGGCGTGTTGGGTGCCAGCATGTAAAAGCCGCCGCCCGAATTGTATATGACGTTAGCATCTAACAGGCGTAACGACCGGGCGATGTGTCGCACCACGACATCAGAAAGCAGCCTGATGTAGAACGAGCGCCCCTTGAGGTTCTTGCCGGCATACTTGGAGACAATCTGGTAGATGTAGGGCTGTATGCCGCTGAAGTCGGCTCCGATGAGCAGGAATGGTTCTTTCGTGTCGCCCCCAGCCGTGCGTACATCATATAGGCACACGGCAATGGCTGCCGCTGTGCGCACTTGGTCGTAAAGGCTCACGTCATCCATGCCTGTTGCCATGCAAGGCACCGATGAGGCATACACCTGCAAGAGGTTGAGTAGGGTCTCCGAGAACGAGCGCAGGTCGTGTGTGGTTATCTTGTTGAAGTCGGCCTCAAAGGCGTTGAGCAACCGCTGGCGTTCGGCAGGGCCGTCGCTGGCGGTGTATGTGGGAAACAGGCTCTCGTCAAGTTGCATCTTGCACAACTTGCTGTGCAGATGCGACTCGTTGCCGTTGCTCCTCACCGATGCCATGATAGGCACAAGCTGCACGTCACGACGATAGCCGGTTGCCGTGCCAAAAGTGTCAACGCCCTGCGACAGGCGCTCGCTGTCGTTGACGCACGCCGCCAACAGGTTGTCCCTGACAGCTTCTTGCGATGGGTTTGTCGCCGCGCCTGTCAGCACCTCCCACTCCTCGTCTGAGGCGAAGAACGCACCGAGTTGTCCCATGTGGCTCTCTGCAAACCGGGCGGCATAGGTGCCGTTGCCCATGCTCATCGTGCGGCTCTCGCCTTTCAGATAGAAAAGCAGCTTGCCCACGCCCCGCAACAAGGAGGCGAGATAGACCGTTTCTCTTTTTATATCCATAAGCTTTATGATTTTTTTGTCCTGCATATTGTGCCGAAACCTTGGCTCACACTCTTGCCTAAGCCTATATAATCGGGCAGCGACACGTTGGTCTTGAACACGAGGTCGAAGCCTTGCAGCTTCACGTTCTTGTAGCGGTAGGTCTTGGTGCCCAACACTTGCGAGATCTTCACCACGACGGTCGACTCGAAATGTATGCCGAGACTCTTGGCAAACGACAGGATGTTGCCCGTCAGGCATCGCTCAAGCAGGGCATACTGTTCGGCGAGGCTGTCCATGGCCATATAACGCTGATAGTTTTCCTGGTTCAGGGGCAGATATTTTCTTATCGTGTAGGTGAACATGTCTTGCCAGATCTGCGTGACCACATTGCGGGGTGACACCCTCTCCACGACAAACGTCTCGCTCCTGTCACCAATCTGCAACGGTGACGTGTTGTTGGCGAAAAACTCGCCCACGTCGTCGGCACCCTCGCCAAGGCACACCAATGCTGCCTTGCCGCCTATGCGCTTATATTGCACAAGCGGATAGCTGTAACGCAGTTTGTCGCCTTGATGGTTGTGGAACAAGACATGCTCTTGCCCCACGGTGCTTATGACGGCACCGCGAAACAACGACAGGTCATGTGCTGGCAGGTCGTTGGCAAAGGTTACAACCAATATTCTGTTTCTCTTGCCATTCATTATGTCTTGGTTTTTTATTCAAGTTTTAAGATTTATTTAAGTCTTTAAGGTTTATTCAAATTTCTGAGGTTTAGATAACAAGCCGTTTGTGCATAGGCTATGTGTGTTACAAGATTTTTGCCACAACAGCTTTGTCTTCACTCAAAAAAATTTAGGTTATAGACATGGCAAAAGTACAAATTAATTCTGAAACCATTCTCTTTTTGAAGATATTTTTATTTGGAAAGCCTGTTTCTTTATTATTAACTGAACTTTCGCAAGGCATAATAAACACTTTTTCAATTGATTATCATCTTTGGCAAGCGACAAAGTCGAGCGCGGCGACGCTCGCTTGAGATAATTCCCATTTATTAAATGCGAAAGTTCAATTATTAAGGCATTTTCAAGAAATATCGGTATGATATCGACAAAAAAGACAAAAGAAAACGCCGCATAGTCCTCTTGTTAGAGATGCTATGCGGCGATAGGGTGTTTAGTTCTTTTGCTCGCACGTTTCATGCGTCAGCTTGCTCGCATGTTTCCTGTGTCAGCTCGTTCGCACGTTTCTTGCGCAAGCTTGTTCGCACGTTTCATGCGCAAGCTGTTTCTTATTTGATCATGTCGACAGAACGCTTCAGGAAGGCATCGAGGGCGGCACCCTTCAACATGCCGTTCTGAAGCAGAGCGAGGTCGATGAGCTGATGCACAACCTTGTTGTCCTTGGCGAAGGTTCTGAGGATGTCCTTCTTCTTTGTGCGCTGCTCCTCAAGGCTCTTCTCAGTGTTCTTGACATCGTCTTTCTCCTCCTGAGAAATCTCCTCGGGCTTCTTGCCGCTCTGGCTCTGATGCAAGGCAGCAAGGCGAGCCTCCAGGCCCTTCATCTCGCTGACAACAGGCTTCAGCTCGTCAGCACAAGCGGTGTTCTCGCTCTCCACGATGCCCTTGATGAGGGCGTGGTCGCTATTGAGCACAATGTTGTAAGCGTCGGGCATCTGTGCGTAGAAGGCCATGCCTGCCTGGTAGCGGCTCATCTCCTTCATACGACGCATATACTCGCTCTGGGTGATGATGACAGGCAGCGCCTGCTCGCCCAACGACTCAACCTGAACGTAGAACTCGGCCTTGTCCATTTTTGGCATCTGGGAGCGGAACACCTCTGACAGATTGTCACTCGTGTCCTTGTCAAGACTCTCCTCCTTCTTGTCGTCTTTCACGATGAGGTGGTCAACCACGTCGCTGTCAACGCGTGTGAAGCGGCTCTTCTCAAGCTTCTGCTCCAGCATCGATGCCATAGGCACGTCAAGCTGTCCGTCGAACAACAGCACGTTGTAGCCCTTGCCCTTGGCACTCTCTATGAAGCTATACTGTCCCTCCTTGTCGGTGGCATACAGATAGACGAGGTTGCCTTCCTTGTCGGTCTGGTTGTCCTTGATGAGCGTCTTATACTCCTCGTAGGTGTAGTGCTTGCCATCCACGTCCTTGAATAGGGCAAAATCTTTGGCGCGGTCGTAGAAATCGTCCTGTGACAGCATGCCGTAGTGGATGAAGAGCTTCAGGTCGTCCCATTTCTCCTCATACTCCTTGCGGTTCTCCTTGAAGATGCTGTTAAGGCGGTCTGCCACCTTCTTGGTGATGTAGGTAGAAATCTTCTTCACGTTAGCATCGCTCTGAAGATATGAGCGGCTCACGTTCAGAGGAATGTCGGGCGAGTCGATAACGCCGTGCAGCAGAGTGAGGAACTCAGGCACGATGCCCTCCACCTGATCGGTCACGAACACCTGGTTGCAGTAGAGCTGAATCTTGTTGCGCTGCAGCTCGATGTTGCTCTTTATGCGTGGGAAGTAGAGAATGCCGGTGAGGTTGAACGGATAGTCAACGTTGAGGTGAATCCAGAACAGCGGCTCGTCCTGCATGGGGTAGAGTGTGCGGTAGAACGACTTGTAGTCTTCGTCCTTCAGTGTGCTCGGTGTCTTTGTCCACAGCGGCTCCACATTGTTTATAATGTTGTCCTCGTCGGTGTCTACCTGCTTGCCGTCCTTCCACTCGGTCTTCTTGCCGAAGGCCACGGGCACAGGCATAAACTTGCAATACTTGTTCAGCAACTCCTGAATCTTGATCTTGTCAAGAAATTCCTTGCAGTCGTCGTCGATGTAGAGAATGATGTCGGAACCACGATCCTCTTTCTCTGCATCGCTGATTTCAAACTCAGGACTGCCGTCACAGCTCCATTTCACGGCCTTAGCGCCGTCTTTGTAGCTGCGTGTCACGATCTCCACCTTCTTGCTCACCATGAATGAAGAGTAGAAGCCAAGACCGAAGTGGCCAATGATAGCGTTGGCGTTGTCCTTATATTTGTCGAGGAAATCGTTCACACCTGAGAAGGCAATCTGGTTGATGTATTTGTCAATCTCCTCCTCTGTCATGCCGATGCCGCGGTCGCTGATGGTCAGCGTGCCTTTGTCGGCGTCAAGGCTCACGCGCACGGTGAGGTCGCCCAGCTCGCCTTTGAAGTCGCCGCGCTCAGCCAGCGTCTTCATCTTCTGTGTCGCGTCGACAGCGTTAGACACCATCTCGCGCAAGAAGATCTCATGGTCAGAATAGAGGAACTTTTTGATGACGGGGAATATGTTCTCGGTTGTAACCCCGATATTACCTTTCTGCATAGCTGTTATGTTTTTTGTTTATATTTCTTAATCTGATTTCTTTTGCTTAATCTGAATTCTTTTGCTTTTAGACTTGCAAATAGTGTGCCATAAGAAAACCTCTGTTGTTTGGCTTCAAATAAGAATTTGGGCTTTACATATAAAAAAGTTGATTTTTGTTTTGTTCGTTCCCGATTATTTCCTACTTTTATGTTGAAAAACATCATGGGGTGACAAAATGGATTCCATTTTGCCGCATCCTTTTAAAAACGAAAAAATATGACAAACGAAGAGAGATGGATGGAGCATTACAGTCTCCTTAAGAAATATGTGTCGGAGCATGGACATCTGCCCGACAAGAAGAAGGTGGAGAACCGCGGGCTGCTCAACTGGTGGAAATACAACAAAAAACGTGCGAAGCAAGGCCTCCTGCCGCCCGATCGCTTAGCCTTGCTCAAAACGCTCAGCGAGATGCGGCTGACGGTGAGCAAGGAGCATGACCTCTTTGGCGACATGTCATCGTCTCAGCATGACAAATAAAGTTGGTTTTGGGGAGATAAAGAATTAAAGAAATTTTGTCGGTTTAAGATATTTTCATATTTTTGCAAATGCGTAGAAAACGTTTTTTGTAACCGACAAGCTAATAATTGTTATGGATCCAAATCGAAAACCTCAAAAGAGATTCTTTAAAGGATGTCGTGCCTTTATAAAAACAACCCGACTGGCAGTGGCGGTGTTCGCTTCGGTCTTGCCGTGCGCTGTGGCCGCTCAGAACACAGAGACGGATGTCAACGACTCGCAGAAAGGCATGGTCAACAACGCCCTCGACGTCATCAACGGCAAGACAGCGGGCGTGAACGTCGGCACCAATGGTCTCGACCGCATGGCCATGCTCAACAGCGTGCGTGTGCGCGGCACCACATCAATTCTTGGCGGAAACGACCCGCTTGTCATCATCGATGGCGTGACCTCCGACATCGCAACCCTTTCTACCATCTATCCTGCCGACATCGAGAGCTTCGAGGTGTTGAAGAACGCAGCGGAGACATCACAGTATGGCTCGCGCGGAGCCTCGGGCGTCATCGTGCTCACCACGAAGAAAGGCACAGGAGGCGGCTTCCGGATATCCTACGAAGGCAACATCGGCTTTGAAAGCATGTACAAGCATCTCGACATGCTTAGTGCGGCAGATTATGTGGCTACCGCCAAAAGTCTCGGCGTCTATTGTAACGATGCCGGACACGATACCGATTTCTTCAAGGCCATCACGCGCACGGCTCTCGTGCAGAACCATTATCTTGCCTTCAGCGGTGGCACGCCAGAGTCAAACTATCGTGCCTCGTTCGGAATAATAGACCACAACACCATAATAAAGGACCGCAAATACAACAATTTTGTGGCAAAGCTTGATGCCACACAGAAAGCTTTCAATAACCGGCTTGTGGGCGAGTTTGGCGTGTTCGGCTCCTCCTTCCGCAATAACGACATCTACGACACGCAGATGCTGTTCTATTCGGCTGCCTGTCAGAACCCAACATATCAGGTCGGACGCGATGCCAACGGCAACTGGACAAAAAACCAGACTGCCTATCGCATAAACCCGCCGATGGCGGTGCTGGAAGAGAAAAACGACCAGAAAGACCTGAACTTCAACACGCACCTTCGCCTGTCGTATGACCTGTTGCCGGGGCTGAAGCTCACGGCTTTCGGCTCCTACTCTTATTCGTCAACAGAGCTGTCACAGTTTTGTCCCACCTGGGTGTGGGCGCAAGGCAACGTGTTGCGTGGTGAGGAAAAGAGGCAGGAGTGGCTCGGCAACATCGCCCTCAACTATGACAAGACCTGGGGCATACACGCGTTGAAGGCAAGCGTGGGGGCTGAATATCAGCAACAGGAGTTCACGGCTTTCCGCGCCCAAGCCAAGGGCATAACGACCAATGCTTTCGGCTACAACAACATCGGCGCGGCAGCCACACGGCCGTTCGGCGCTACCGGCAGCTCCTATGAAGACCGCCATCTGGCTTCGGTCATGGCAACGGCAACATACAGTCTGCTCGACCGCTACTCGCTCTCTGCCACCACCCGCGGTGACGGCTCGTCGATGGTGGGCGACAACAACACATGGGGCTTCTTCCCCTCGCTGTCTGCCACATGGGATGTCATGAAGGAGCCGTTCATGAAGAACCAGCGTCTGTTCTCGACGCTTAAGCTGCACATGGGCTACGGACAGTCGGGCAACCTCGGCGGCATATCGGCCTACACCTCGCAGAACACATTGCGCCCAACGGGGCTGGTCATGGCCTACAACACACCCACGGTGACGCTCGGCATGGTGCGCAACAACAACCCCGACCTTAAGTGGGAGACAAAGTCGACGTTCAACATCGGCGCCGGCCTCGGCCTGTGGAACAACCGGCTGATGCTCACCGCCGAGTATTATTACTCAAAGACCACCAACATGCTCTACTCTTACGACGTGCCCGTGCCGCCCTTCGCCTTTGACAAGCTGCTTGCCAACATCGGATCGATGGAGAACAGCGGTGTGGAGCTGGGCCTGTCGGTGGCTCCTGTGCAGACACGCGACGTTGACCTCAACATCAACCTCAACGTCTCTTACCAGAAGAACAAACTGCTGTCGCTGAGCGGACGTTATAACGGCATGGACATGTCGGCGGCCAACATTACGGCCATCGGCTCGCTTGACGGCGCAGGACAGAACGGCGGCGACAACAACCATGTGCTCTATCAGATCGTCGGACAGCCGCTCGGCGTGTTCTACCTGCCCCACTGCAAGGGGCTCTATGTCGATGAAAACGGCACCAACAAATATGACATCGAGGACCTTGACGGCAACGGCACCGTCGATTTTGGCGATGGTGGCGACCGCCGCATCTGCGGTCAGGCCACGCCTAAGGTGCTGCTCGGCTCCAACATCAGTCTGCGTTACAAAGATTTCTATCTGTCGTTGCAGATGAACGGCGCGTTCGGACACAAGATCTTCAACGGCACCGGCTTGGCTTACTCTAACATGTCGAGCTTCCCCGACTATAACGTGCTTGCGTCAGCACCCAAGAAGAACATCGTTGACCAGAACATCTCCGACTATTGGCTGGAGCGTGGCGACTATCTCAACTTCGAGTATCTGACCCTTGGCTATAACATCCCGGTAAAGAGCCGTACGGTGCGCTCGTTGCGTCTCTCGTGCAGCGTTAACAACCTCGCCACCATAACGTCGTATAGCGGACTGACCCCAATCATCAACAGCAGCGTTGTCAACTCCACGCTCGGCATTGACGACAAGCGCAATTATCCGCTCTACAGAACCTATTCTGTTGGGGTGAGCATACAGTTTTGATACGAACCATCTAAAGCTTCACTTTTTGTTATGAAACATAACCTTTTAAAATATTGCAAGCATCTGTCGCTGACGCTTGCGTTTTCCGTGCCTTTGTGTCTTACCGCATGTCTCGACGAGCATCTGAAGGACCAGGTTTCGGCAGACGAGGCTTACGACTCGGCCTCAAGCCTGTATGTCAACGCCGTGGCCTCGCTCTACAATTATATAGGTTCAAACCAGGAGGGTGAGGGCCTTCAAGGCACCTGTCGTGGCGTTTACGACTATAACACGCTGACCACCGATGAGGCTATAGCGCCTATCCGTGGCGGCAACTGGTATGATGGCGGTTTATGGCAGAACATGTACGAGCATAAATGGACGGCCACCGACACCGACCTCTACAACGTGTGGAAATATCTCTACAAGGTGATAGTGCTCTCCACGGGTTCGCTTGAGACCATCGACACCTACTCGTCGCTCCTTACCGCCGACCAGAAGAAAGCTTATGAGGCAGAGGTAAGGGCCGTGAGGGCAATGTTCTATTATTATGCGATGGATATGTTCGGACGCATACCAATCGTTGAGTCTACAAACCAGACCACGGCATCGCTCAAACAGAGCGAGCGCTCCGACGTCATGCGTTATGTGGTAAAGGAGCTGCAAGAGGTGGCACCGCTCCTTCCCGACGGCCATTCTAACCTGCAAGGCAACAACTATGGGCGCATGACGCAGCCTGTGGCGTGGTTCCTCCTGGCAAAGATTGCGCTCAACGCAGAGGTCTATGCCGACGACAACTGGACTGACGGCACACGTCCGTCTGGCAAAGACATAATGTTCGATGTCGATGGCCGGCAGCTCAACGCATGGGCCACATGCAAGGCCTATTGCGACAAGATAACCTCTTCAGGCTACCGTCTTGCCGACGATTATGCCTCATGCTTTGCCGTGCACAACGAGACATCGGTAGAAAACATCTTCACCATCCCCATGGACAAGACGCTTTTCAGCAACGAGTTCCATTATCTCTTCCGCTCGCGCCATTATGCCCACGGCGGTGCCTATGGCGGCGCGTCAGAGAACGGTCCCTGCGCCACCGTCTATGCGGTCAGAGCCAACGGCTACGGCACAGCAGAGGTCGACACCCGTTTCGCGCTCAACTATTATTCAGGAAAGGTGGAGGTCGACGGCAAGCCTGTGATGCTCGACAATGGCGAGCAACTTGAATACATGCCGTTGGCCGTTGAGATAAACCTCACGGCAAGCAAGTATATCCAGACGGCAGGGGCGAGAATGAAGAAATATGAGGTCGACCGCACGGCATACTCCGACGGCCGCATGCCCGACAACGACATTGTGCTTTTCCGTTATGCTGATGTGCTTCTCATGCGTGCAGAGGCAGAGGTGCGCAACGGCGGCGACGGCTATGCCGACATGAATGCCGTTCGCGCAAGGGTGGGCATGGCTCCGCGTCCTGCCACCCTCGACAACATCCTCACCGAGCGTCTGCTTGAACTGGCGTGGGAGGGCTGGCGCCGTCAGGACCTTATACGTTTCGGGCGCTTCTGCCAGGCTTACGACCTGCGCACGCCTGTGGCAAACGAGTCGAACGGTTTCACTACCGTTTTCCCGATTCCGCAGAAATGTATAGACCTGAACGCAAGCCTCACCCAAAACTTTGGGTATAAGGAATAGGGTCTTCGCAAAGATCAATATTTACATCGCGCTTCGCGCTCGTGGTATTTTAAACATTAAGGAATAGGGCCTTCGCAAAGATCGAAATCTACATCGCGCTTCGCGCTCGTGGTATTTTAAACATTAATTTCCATTAATTACCCATTAATTATCATTAATACGCGCTTCGCGCGATATATTGATGTTCATTAATGTTCAATTAATGGAAATTAATGTTTAAAAACCGCGCGAAGCGCAAAAAATGTTCTTTATTTTTACATTATTATCTGCTATTTAAGCTTGTAACTATCTGAAACAATGCTCGTTATTTACATGCGACAGTTCAATAACTTATTGTTTCACCAGCTCCAGCTTCATAGGTATCTTCACCCACTTGCGGTTGACGGCAATCTTCAGTCGGCTGCCGCCGGTCTGGGTGAGGGTATATTTACCCTCGCCGTCATAGGTGAGCGTGGCGGTGAGGTCTTCGCTGCCATAGTCGTTGGTGATGTTCAGCTTTGCCGTCTTTTTGTTCACCACCTTGGCATCGGTAATGAACCATTCGCGCATGTCGCGTTTCGCTCCAAAATAGCCCGGCATCTCGCCGAAGAGCGGTTGCGTTTCCGACACGACGTTCTTTTCAACGAAATTAATTTTCAGGAAAACCTGATATTCGCTGTTGTATAAGTAACCTGTGAAAACGTTTGCCCCTTTTTGGGCCATGGCGGCGATACACGAAATCAGCAACGCCATGATTAACAATGCTTTTTTCATAATGAACGGTTTTTGTTCGCAAATGTAATGAATTAAGTCAAGAAAGCGCCGTTTTTTAGGAAAATAATCGTAAAAAAATTGTGTCTTTATTATTTTAATTGTATTTTTGTGCCGTTATTTGACAAAACTTATGAAACGCTTAAGACCAGATTACATATTCGAGTCGAGCTGGGAAGTGTGCAATAAGGTGGGTGGAATATACACCGTCTTGGCATCACGCGCACAGACTCTTCAGGAAACAATGCCCGACCGTATTATTTTTATAGGCCCGGATTGTTGGGGCTCAAAGTGCAGTCCTTATTTTATAGAAGACGCCTCGCTGTTTGCCGACTGGAAGAAGAAGGCAGCCGAAGAGGGTCTCAACGTGAAGACAGGACGATGGGATGTGCCAGGCCGTCCCGTTGCTATATTGGTAGATTTCTCTGTCTTTTATTCTAAGAAGAACGACATCTATGCCCGTTTGTGGGAGAAATATGGTGTCGACAGCCTCCACGCCTATGGCGATTACGACGAGGCGTCAATGTTCTCTTACGCTGCTGCACGCGTGACAGAGAGCTATTACCGCTTTTATCTGTCCACCGATGACAACGTCATCTATCACGGCAACGAGTGGATGACAGGTCTCGGCATCCTCTACATCAACGACCGTCTGCCGCAGGTCGCCACGATGTTCACAACCCATGCCACAAGCATCGGCCGAAGCATCGCAGGCAACAACAAGCCGCTCTACGAATATTTCACCGGCTACAACGGCGACCAGATGGCGCAGGAGCTTAACATGCAGAGCAAGCAGTCGATAGAGAAGCAGACAGCCAAGTATGTCGACTGCTTCACCACCGTGAGCGACATCACAGCCCGCGAGTGTGCTCAGCTGCTCGACAAACCCGTAGACGTGGTGCTGCCCAACGGTTTCGACAACTCGTTTGTGCCAGCCAAGCGCGAGTTTGACAAGAAGCGCAAGGAAGCCCGCAAGCTGATCTTCCGCATGGCCAACGCCCTGACAGGCGACACCTTCGAGGATAACGATACCATGATCGTGTCGACAAGCGGACGTTACGAGATGCGCAACAAGGGCATCGACGTGTTTGTGGAGAGCATCAACCGTCTGCGCTTCAACCATGACCTCAAGAAGAAGGTCATCGCCCTCATAGAGGTGCCGGCATGGATGAAGGAAGTACGCACCGACCTTGTGGAGCGTCTGCAGAGCAAGACCAAGGTGTTCGACACACCGCTGCCCAACCCCGTGGCCACACACCGTCTGCACGAAGAAGACAGTGACCGTGTGCTCGGCATGATGAACTGGCTCGGCATGCGCAACGACAAGTACGACCGTGTGAAGCTCATCTTTGTGCCTTGCTACCTCACCGGCGACGACGGCGTGCTGAACAAGAGCTATTATGACCTCATTCTCGGCAACGACCTCTGCGTCTATCCTTCTTATTATGAGCCGTGGGGCTACACACCGCTTGAGGCTGTTGCCTTCAAGGTGCCGTGCATCACCACCGACCTTGCAGGCTTCGGCCTGTGGGCCAACACCGTGCTTGGTCACGACGGAACGGTGGAGGAGGGCGTTCAGGTCATCCACCGCACCGACACCAATTATAATGAGGTGGCCGACGACATCAGCAACACCATCGTGCGCTATTCTACCTTCGATGCCAAGCAGACAGCCGCCTCACGCAAGGCTGCCGAGGCTATATCGAAGAAGGCGTTGTGGAGCCATTTCATAAAATATTATTATGAGGCTTACGACATCGCTTTGAGCAAAGCCATAGAGAGAAAAAAGAACATGTGATGGAATAACAACTTCTAAAGTTTTTTGCTATTCACAAAGTATAATATCCAAAATTCAAAATATGAAAATTAAAGCCGATTATTCTAACGCTCCTCAGTGGAAGGAGGTTAGTATCAAGTCGACACTTCCCGAACAGCTGAAGTGTCTTGACGAGATTGCTCACAACATGTGGTGGGCATGGAACTATGAAGCCCGCGACATGTGGGAGAGTCTGGACGCAAAACTCTACGAAGAGGTAGGACGCAACCCCGTGTTGCTCCTTGAGCGTCTGAGCTACGAGCGCAAGGAAGCTATCGTTAAGGACAAGACCATCATGAAGCGCGTTAAGGACGTTTACAAGATGTTCCGCGCCTACATGGACGTTAAGCCCAACAAGAAACGTGCTTCTGTTGCCTACTTCTGCATGGAGTATGGAATCAACCAGGTGCTGAAGATCTATTCTGGCGGTCTCGGCATGCTCGCCGGCGACTATGTAAAGGAGGCTTCTGACAGCAACGTCGACATGTGTGCCATCGGCTTCCTCTATCGCTACGGCTACTTCAAGCAGTCGCTCAGCATGGACGGACAGCAGATAGCCAACTATGACGCACAAAACTTCAACTCGCTGCCCATCGAGCGCGTGCTCGATGAGAACGGCAACCCCGTTGTTGTGGATGTGCCTTACATGAACTATCAGGTTCATGCTTACGTTTGGCAGGTTAACGTTGGTCGTGTGAAGCTCTACCTGCTCGACACCGACAACGAGATGAACTCTGAGTTTGACCGCCCCATCACCCACTCTCTCTATGGTGGCGACTGGGAGAACCGTCTGAAGCAGGAGATCCTGCTCGGTATCGGTGGTATGCTCATGCTCAAGAAGTTGGGCATCAAGAAAGACATCTACCATTGCAACGAGGGTCACGCTGCCCTCTGCAACCTTGAGCGTCTGTGCGACTACGTTAAGAGCGGCCTCACCTTCAACCAGGCCATGGAGCTGGTACGCGCCTCTTCTCTTTACACCGTCCACACTCCCGTTCCCGCCGGTCACGACTACTTCGACGAGGCTCTCTTCGGCAAGTATATGGGTGGCTATCCTCAAATGTTGGGCATCTCTTGGGACGAGTTCATCGGCATGGGCCGTCAGAACCCCGATGACCACAGCGAGCGTTTCTGCATGTCAACCTTCGCTTGCAACACCTGCCAGGAGGTTAACGGCGTGAGCAAGCTCCACGGCTGGGTAAGCCAGCAGATGTTCTCACCCATCTGGAAGGGCTACTATCCTGAGGAGAACCACGTTGGCTACGTTACCAACGGTGTTCACTTCCCCACATGGACAGCTACCGAGTGGCGCAAGCTCTATGCTAAATATTTCGACGAGACCTTCATGAGCGACCAGAGCAACGAGAGCATCTGGCATGCCATCTACAATGTGCCCGACGAGGAGATCTGGGAGACCCGCATGACGCTCAAGAAGAAGCTTACAAGCTACATCCGCGAGAAGTTCACACAGACATGGCTCAAGAACCAGGGCGATCCCTCACGCGTGGTGTCTCTGCTCGAGCGCATCAACCCCAACGCGCTGATGATCGGCTTCTGCCGTCGTTTCGCCACCTACAAGCGTGCTCACCTGCTCTTCACCGACCTTGACCGTCTGGCCAAGATCGTGAACAACCCTGAGCGTCCCGTTCAGTTCCTCTTCTCTGGTAAGGCTCACCCCGCCGACGGCGCAGGCCAGGGCCTGATCAAGAAGATCTTCGAGATCAGCCAGCGTCCTGAGTTCCTCGGCAAGATCATCTTCCTTGAGGACTATGACATGCAGCTCGCCCGTCGCCTCGTTTCTGGCGTCGACATCTGGATGAACACACCGACACGTCCTCTTGAGGCTTCAGGTACATCTGGTGAGAAGGCCGAGATGAACGGTGTCGTAAACCTCTCCGTGCTCGACGGATGGTGGGTTGAGGGTTATCGTGAGGGTGCCGGATGGGCTCTTCCCGAGAAGCGCACCTACCAGAACCAGGGCTATCAGGATCAGCTCGACGCTGCTACCATCTACTCGCTGCTTGAGAACGACATCATTCCTCTCTACTATGATCGCAACAAGAAGGGTTACAGCGAAGGTTGGGTGAAGACCATCAAGAACTCTATCGCCACTATCGCTCCTCACTACACCATGAAGCGTCAGCTCGACGACTACTATGACAAGTTCTACACCAAGGAGGCTGCCCGTTACCACAAGCTCCAGGCCAACGACAACCGTCTGGCTAAGGACATCGCTCAGTGGAAGGAAACTGTGGCAGAGCGTTGGGATGCCATCCATGTAGTGTCTAAGGACGACTCTGTGCTCTATGGTGCCGAGACAGGCAAGAAGTACACCATGCGTTATGTCATCGACGAGGCTGGCCTTAACGATGCTATAGGTCTCGAGCTGGTGTCTATTACCAAGGACGAGAACGGCAACGACCGCATCTTCAACGTGCGTCCGTTCAAGGTTGTGGCTCAGGAGGGTAACCAGTACACCTTCGAGGCTACCTTCGAGCCCGACGTTGCCGGCTCATTCAAGAGCTGTGTGCGCATGTTCCCGAAGAACGAGAACCTGCCTCACCGTCAGGACTTCTGCTATGTAAAGTGGCTTGACTAATACTTACCTCACCGGCGAACATTGATCTTCGCTGGTTAGAGGAACCATATAAGGCATTGATTTCGTGTTATAAGCGAGATCAATGCCTTTTTTTGTAAAATATTGATTTTTCGAAAAGGTTAAATTTACATCGCGCTTCGCGCTCGTTGTTTTTTGAACATTAATATTTCGCGCTACGCGCTCGTTGTTTTTTGAACATTAATATTTCGCGCTTCGCGCTCGTTGTTTTTTGAACATTAATTATCATTAATGACCCATTAATTATCATTAATACGCGCTACGCGCGGAAAAATTGATGTTAAATTAATGTTAAATTAATGGGCATTAATGTTTAAAACCGCGCGAAGCGCAAAATATTATTCTATTTCACACCTAACAGATGCTGCTTAAACATATAACAGTCTGACATTACGGGTGTTACTTACTTGAGAAAGTTCATTAAAAAAAATTGTGCAAGGATTGTTGTTGTTTGCGGAAAAGATAGCAAGCGTAGGCTTCTGTTGCACCAGCAAGCACATGTTTCTATCAAGAAGGCAGCGGGCAATGCCCGCAAGCCTATTTTATGGCTGTAAGCCTCACCCAGAGCCAGCGCGGGATCAGTTGCCAGGCGGCGACAAGCAGACGGTAACGCCAGTCGATGGTCACCACCTCGCTGCCGCGCTCTATGGCGCGTACAATGGTGCGTGCCACATCTTCGGCTTTAAGCTGTAGAGGGAAGTGGCTGCCCGCAATGAGGTCGGTGGCAACAAAGCCGGGGCGTATGTCGGTGATGCCGATGTTAAGATGGCGCATGCGGGCCTGCTGCGAAAGACACTCCAGGTAGTGAGCTTGCATGCGCTTCGTGGCAGAGTAGGCTGGGGCAGCACCCAAGCCACGGGTGCGTGCGATGGAGGTGATGCAGGCTATACGGGCTTTACGCTCCTTGTCGCCTGCTCTCTGCTCATCCCCTTCTGCTCTTTGCTTTGCTTCGTCTGCTCTCTGCTCAGCAAACCAGTTATAAGCCGCCGACACCATGCGCACAAAGCCCACGCCGTTGGTCTCCACCGTCTTCAGTTCTTTGTCGGCATCGAGCGCCACGTTCTCCCATCCTATGCCAGAGCTGTGGAAGTAGAGATCCATGCCGCCCAGCTCCTCTATGAGCTTTTGCAGCTCCGTCGGTGCGTCTTCCTTGGTCACATCTATCTGTCTGTGCGTCACGATGCCTGGTGTGGCTTGTGCCATCTGCACCAGTCGTTCCTCGCGTCGTCCTGCAATGCCCACCTCGTAACCGTTGGCAGCCAGCAGCCGTGCCACCTCCTGACCAATGCCCGATGTGGCTCCCATCACTATTGCTCGTTTCTTCATTGTATGATTCTTTCTTTAAAAACGTTTATTTCCTAATACAAAAATAAACAAAAACTTTTAAAGGTAAAAAGGATTTTTAAAGGTAAAAAGGTAAACCTAAAATCCGCAAGCAATCTCAATGGCAATCTCAATTGCAGTAAAGAGCTTGAA
>OLZV01000146.1_pt1 | contig 37398 bp, 34 predicted proteins | sample 1644531 | NCBI WGS metagenome assembly OLZV01 (sample SAMEA103958115, study PRJEB25191) | human gut metagenome | biome: human-associated habitat [ENVO:00009003]; feature: intestine environment [ENVO:2100002]; material: feces | place: Germany | collected 2013/2015
GCTTCTTGTACTACTTGTCTGTTTATGTAAAATCTTTCAAAGAACTCTTTCTTTAGTTGCTAAGAGAAGTTGTATTTCTCAAAAGCGAGTGCAAAAGTACAAACATTTTTCGAAACCACCAAATATTTTCCGAAAAAAGTTTTGAAATTAACAGTATTTTAACACTTTCGTCTTATTTTGCACTTATTTTGGTACCAAACACTTTATTATATACATACACGCGCTCATATCTGCGTGTGGGCACACATGCATGCGCATATACATAATGGTACCAGAAAACTATTCTGCCTCCAAATAGAGAACACGAGACGACCAGTCGTTCTTCTTACCCCAGTCTACCTCATGAACATACGGCATTTCCAAGCCATGTTCCATAAGATACTTACCAGAGTAAGATTTTCCCTCACAATCAAGAGGCTTGTTATCAATTACATCAAGTTCTTTTACCTTATACATCTTATTCTCATCCAAACCAGCCATCTTAACTCTTGGCAAATGAACATTATAGAAGTTTGCCAATTTCCACCAATAGAAGACAGCCTTGTTTTTTGATTCACTAACATACATAATAGAAGACAAGCCCTGATTATCGTACGGAGAAACCAAACGATAAAGGTCGCCAAACTGAACAACAGGACGAATCTCCTTGTATTCAGAGATAGCCTTTCGACAGAGAGCCTTCTCCTCATCCGTCATATTCTTTGGTTGGATTTCCATTCCAAGACGTCCGCTCATAGCTACATCAATACGATACTTCAAAGAAGTAGTGCGGAATACGGTATGGTTTGGCACAGCAGAGATATGACTTGCCATGGCGATGGCTGGGAAGAAATAGCTGGTTCCATACTGCATATAAATACGCTGCATGGCATCCGTATTATCACTTACCCAAAACTCATCAAAACCACGGAGCATGCCCCAATTGGCACGGCCACCGCCACTTGCGCAACATTGAATCACCACATCCTTATACTTAGCACGAATACGGTCGATAACCTTCGCAAATCCCTGATGATAAGCAATGTAGAGATGACTCTGTTCTGCTGCAGACAAGTATTGGCTGCCATGATTCATAATAGGCATATTGGCATCCCACTTAATGTAGGCTATATCTGGATATTTAGTAAGTAAATTGTCTACTACACCGAAAACAAAGTCTTGTACTTTTGGATTTGAGAGATCGAGCACCAGCTGGGTACCGCCACGGCCCAAAACAGCATCTCGCTTAGGAGCCTTGATAACCCAATCAGGATGCTTCTCATAGAGCATACTGGTAGTATTGGTCATTTCCGGTTCGATCCAGATACCAAACTTTACCTGGTTTTTCCTGGCATCGTTCAGCAAGCCTTCAATGCCATTAGGAAGTTTCTTGGTATCAACCACCCAGTCGCCGAGCGCACAGTTATCAGTAACACGAGGATATTTGGTTCCGAACCATCCATCATCCATCACGAAGAGTTCACCACCCATACTATGGATATCAGCCATCATCTGGTCCATTCCCTTTTGGTTGATGTCGAAATAAACACCTTCCCAAGAGTTGAGCAAGATATCACGCTCCTTATCTCCATGTGCTAAGATATATTTGCGTCCCCATTTATGGAAGTTTCTACTTGCACCGCTCAAGCCCTGTGTTGAATAGGTCAAAGCGAGTGCTGGAGTTTTGAAAGTCTCACCTTTCTTAAGATGATATTCAGAGTTCTGTTCGTTAATACCGGCAAAGAAATAATGATATTCGGTATCATCGGTAACCGTCTTCAGCTTATAGTTTCCGCTATAAACCAAGGCTGCACCAATAACATTACCCACATTTTCCTGTCCTTTACCATCGAGCGAGAACATGACTTCAGCATGATCGGTATGCGAATTGCGGGTACCATCATTGTTTCGGATTACAAATTCTCCTGGCTGCAGTTTTTCATGACTCAATTGTCCCTCTGCTGCCCAAGTACCGGAAAGATGACTCATCCAAACATCTCCACGACGGATAGGAAGCATAGCCGATGCAAAGGTAGTCAGGGTAACAGTACCCTTTTCACCATTCAGAATCTCGGTCCATGCCTCAATCATATCAACATCATTGTATGCACGATACTTCAAATCTACCTTTATATTATATACAGGATCTTTCAGATGAACGGTCGTAACAGAAGCTTTTCCTTCGTTCTTCACATCACAGCCCGTAGCCACGAGTGCAGTTGAAAGATTGCCATCACTATGACGCATGGCAAGCGCTGCTTCAGCTGGAGTATTCAGTCCGTAAGCCGGATAAGCATCCATACGGCCATCAGTAGCGACCTTCAGATTCTGCAAATCGTTAGGATTCAACTTAGTACCGAAATAGAGATACTGGGCAGGCTTTCCATTCTCAACATCGAGAATGAGCGACATACCCTTTGTATTTACAGATACTTTTTCTGCCATCGCCGGAAGTGCGACAGTCATCAATATAAGTGCAATTGATTTTAACTTCATATTACCTTTCTAAGTTATTAGTTGCGTTTACAATTTCTATTTTGTGAGAGATGATTTCTCATTTTCACATCGCAAAAATATAAAAAAATCCAATACACTCCAATATTTTTTTGATTTATTTTTCGAAGAAAGCAGAAAAGGACAAACAATCAGCAAATAAAGCAAAGAAAACACTCCCGAAATCGAAAGAATTCCTAAAAGATAGTCCACTTTAAGAAATTCTTAGTATCTTTGCAATGTTATAGCTGATAACGATTTAGGTATAGTGGCTTGAATGCCCTATTTCTCAAAATCAGCAGAATGTGTAACGAAAAGATATATAGAGATATGAAACTAAAGATACATTTCAGTCATAAAGAAGAACTTTGGAACTCATGGTCGCATGCAGGAGGTATCCTGATGGGCTTTGTCGTGGGAGCCATCTTCTTATATTGGTGCTTTACGATGCATAACGGATGGGCTACGGCGGGAGTTATCCTCTATCTGTTCGGTATGCTGATGTCTTACATCGCCTCAACGGTTTACCATGCTGTTTCTGCCTGGAGCAAATGGAAGGAGCGACTGCGCAAATGGGACCATGCCGCCATCTACTGGCATATTGCCGGTTCTTACTCGCCAATCACGCTCATTGCGATGCGAGAGCAGGGATATTGGGGATGGAGTCTTTTTATCTTTATCTGGGCTTGCGCCATTGCCGGAACCATCATGAGTTTTGCCAGACTCAAGGATCACAGCAACCTGGAGACCATCTGCTTTGTAGGCATGGGATTGTCGGTACTGGTTGCCTTTAAACCTTTGATAGACTCCGTATCCACCGCCACAGTCTGGTGGATTATTGCCGAAGGCGTCTGCTACATTACGGGCGCCGTATTCTACAGTATCAACAAGAAGAAATACATGCATTCCGTGTTCCATTTTTTCGTTTTAGCTGGTAGTATCTGCCACATCATTGCAGTTTGGGATATTCTCATGAAATATATCTAAACGACTTAATAAAAAGCATCAAGGCATCGGGAAGTTTTTGCTTTCCGATGCCTTTGTTTTTTATTAAGTTCTATATTATAAGACATTCATATCATACTCTTCTTATAATATAATAAGGTGGAATTGTTAACAATACGTTAAAGTATAAAAATAATTGCCCAAAAGTTTGGAAGTTATCGCAGAAAAGCATACCTTTGCAGTGTTCTACTGAAGTAGTACACTAAAACATTAAAGATTATGATACAGATTAAAGACATTGATTTCAGATACCCAGGTAGCAAGCACCTTGTATTTAGAGATTTCTCTTTGGAACTCAAGGAGAACAACATTTATGGCTTGCTCGGTAAGAATGGTACAGGCAAGAGCACCCTGCTCTACCTCATCAGCGGATTGCTCCGCCAGCAACAAGGTACCATTCTCGTGGATGGCATTTCGGCACAAGATCGCAGAGCCGAGATGCTGAAGGACATCTTCATGGTGCCCGAAGAGTTTGAACTGCCCAACGTTTCCCTCGCCACCTACGTGAAGATGAACCAGGGATTCTATCCAAACTTCTCGCAGGAAGTGCTGGACCGTTGCCTCAAGGATTTTGATTTACCACTCTCTCTCAAGTTGAACGAACTCTCGATGGGACAGAAGAAGAAGGTATTCATGAGTTTCGCACTCGCCACGGGTACCCGCTTTCTTCTGATGGACGAGCCAACCAATGGTCTCGACATCCCATCGAAGAGCCAGTTCCGTAAGGTCATCGCCAACAACATGACGGAAGACCGCACCCTCATCATCTCTACTCATCAGGTGCACGATGTAGAGTCGTTGCTCGACCACATCATCATCATGAACCAGAGCCAGCTTCTGCTCGACACTTCGGTTTCAGACATCTGCGAGAAATACACCTTCGAATACCGCAACCCACAGGAAATGGACGACACCGTGCTCTACGCCGAGCCAACCCTGCAGGGTAATGCCGCCATCTGCAAGCGACAGGAGGGTGAGCAGGAAACACAGATGAACCTGGAGTTGCTCTTCAATGCAGTAATTAATGGAAAATTAAACGATTAAAAATTAGACGATTATGAAAAAGAATCTCGATTTAAATAGATTAGGAATGGTTATCCGTTGGGATGTATTAAACAACTGGACCTATAATTTGGGAGTCATTGCAGGACTCGCCATCTGTTTTTCAATTGCAAACATCATCCGGCTTTACAGAATTAGTGGCTTTATTGCAGCATCCCATGAACTAGATGCCATGACCGACAGTTATAAGAAATCCGCATATATGTTCTTTGGATTCATTTCTTTTATGGTCATTTACGTATTGGCATCTTGCATCTTCAGAAATATGAAGACCAAGTTACAGCGCGAAAGTTTCCTGATGATTCCTGCCACTAACCTGGAAAAATATGTGGCTCGATACCTGGTTGTTACCGTTGGTGGTCTTGTGACTTTGCTAGGAGCCTTGGTCATTTCAGATATTATCCAGCTCATCTTTAGCTTTTTCATCACTCCAGGCTTCCATATCAGCCTTACATGGCCAGTACTCAGCCACACCATTTTTGCCCTTTCACCAATAGACAATTCTTGGCAAACAATTCTGGCAGTCTACTCCTTCCTGATATTTGCCCATTCCTTCGCAACCCTGGGAGGAGCCTTCTACCGTAAGTTTCCTGTGCTTCTGACAGCATGTACGGGATTGGCACTTTGTCTGATTTTGGGTTATATTATCAACGAACTGGATGAAGCCGGATGGCTTGATTTCGTAGGAACCTTGCACATCGAAGAGGGTTCTTCTGCTCAATATTGTGCTGTATTCACCTCGTCGGCAGTATTTCTTGCTTTGGCTGCCTTCAACTATTGGGCATCCTACAAGCTCTTCACCCGCATGCAGGTTATCTGCAACAAGTGGATCAACATCTAAGAATTAAAATTTGAAGATTATGATTTTCAGTAATGATAAAGCAATATACGTACAGATAGCCGAGCGACTGAGCGATGAGATTCTGGCGGGCAAGTACAAGGAAGACGAGCGAATACCGAGCGTCAGGGAATACGCCGTGCTGCTGGAGGTGAATGCCAACACAACCGTGAAGGCATACGACCTGCTTGCCACCGATGAGATTATCTACAACAAGCGAGGCTTGGGCTACTTTGTTTCCGCAGGAGCCAAGAAGCAGATTAAGAAAACCCGCAAAAAGGAGTTTATGAAAGAAAGACTCCCGGAACTCGCCCGACAAATGCAGCTTCTCGATATCTCCATTGAAGAAGTGAAGGAAGAGTTGGAGAAGAATCTCAAAAAAGTGAAGATATAAAGAAGAATCTCAAAAAGATAAAGATATGATGACACTATTCATCCTCAAATATATATTTATAGCTTCTGTCTTTGCCTTATATATAATAAGGTGTATGTAATAACGTTTTAAAAAAAGAGTTACGCTTGCAACTTTCTGAAAGTTGCAAGCGTCTAATGGTTTAAATTGATATCCATAAAACGAAAGTAATATGTCATTAATTCATCTAAAAGACGTCAATAAGACCTACCAGAGTGCTCAGCCACTCCATGTGCTGAAGGGCATCGACCTCGACATCGAACGTGGCGAGTTCGTCAGCATCATGGGTGCTTCCGGCTCGGGAAAATCCACCTTATTAAATATATTGGGTATTCTCGACAACTACGATACGGGCGAATACCGACTCAATGATGTGCTCATCAAAGACCTCTCGGAAACCCGTGCTGCCGAATACCGCAACAAGATGATAGGCTTCATCTTTCAGTCGTTCAACCTCATCTCGTTCAAGACAGCGGTGGAAAACGTGGAACTTCCACTCTTCTACCAGGGCGTGAGCCGCAAGAAGCGCCACGAACTGGCGATGGAATATCTCGAAAAACTGGGCTTGAAGCAATGGGCCAACCATTATCCTAACGAGATGTCGGGAGGACAGAAGCAGCGTGTAGCCATCGCCCGTGCCCTCATCACCAAACCCGAAATCATCCTTGCCGATGAGCCTACCGGAGCCCTCGACTCCAAAACGAGCGTGGAAGTAATGGACCTGCTGAAGGAACTGCACCAGAAAGAGGGAATGACTATCGTGGTGGTAACCCACGAAAGCGGTGTTGCCAACGAGACCGATAAGGTTATCCATATCAAGGACGGACTCATCGGAAGCATCGAAGACAACAGAGACCATCATCTCGTATCGAAAGACTACGTGAAATAACTTTGAACTTGGAACATGAGAGAATTAATCAAAGAAATATGGAGCACGTCGAAGCGCAACAAGCTCCGCACTTCGCTCACGGGATTTGCCGTTGCCTGGGGAATCTTCATGCTGATATTCCTGCTGGGCGCCGGCAACGGACTGATTAATGCCCAGTTGCAGCAAAGCACCCGATTCCTAGCCAACTCCATGCGAGTATTCCCGGGCGAAACCTCCAAGGCTTACAAGGGACTGAAGGAGGGCAGAAGCATCACGCTCAACGACAAGGATATCCTCATCAGCAACAAGACCTACGGCCAGTATGTAGATGATGTGGGCGGAAGACTGGAACAGTATAACGTGAACATCAACTATGGCGATAATTATGTGGCAAGCCAGTCATTGGTGGGTGTGGCTCCTACGCATCCCAAAATCGACAAGACGGAGCTGATAGCCGGACGATTCATCAACGAAATCGATATGAAGGAGCAGCGCAAGAATGTGGTGCTGAGCCGAAGCCAGGCCAAGGAACTCAGCAAAGACTACCGTTCGCTGGTGGGCAAGAACGTAAAGATCAGCAACCTCAACTTCCAGGTGGTGGGAATCTATAAGGATGATGAATCGCGCAACAATACCGAAGCCTTCATCGCCTACTCCACCATAAAGACCATTTACGCCAAGGGCGATGATGCGGGAAGTCTGGAGTTTACCATCAAGAACCTGAAGACCAAGGAAGATAACGAGCAGTTTGAGAAGAACTATCGTGCCAGCATCAACAACAACCATCAGGCAGCACCTGATGACGAGCGAACCATCTGGCTCTGGAACCGATACATGGACAACATCCAGATGAACCAGGGAATCGCCATCATGCAGACGGCACTCTGGATAGTAGGTCTGTTCACCCTGCTGAGCGGAATCGTGGGCGTAAGCAACATCATGCTCATCACCGTGAAGGAGCGAACCCGAGAGTTTGGCGTAAGAAAAGCCATCGGCGCCAAGCCTTGGTCGATACTGAAGCTCATCATTACCGAGAGCATCATCATCACCTCATTCTTCGGCTACATCGGAATGGTATGTGGCGTGGCGGCAAACGAAATCATGGATGCAACCATCGGCCACACCACCATAGATACCGGACTGTTTAAAGCCGCCATGTTTGTGAACCCTACGGTGGGCATCGGCACCTGTATCGGCGCCACCATCACCATCGTCATCGCAGGCACCATCGCCGGACTCATCCCAGCCATCAAGGCTGCAAGAATCCGACCGATAGAGGCGCTGAGAGCGGAGTAAACTATAAATTATTATTATGCGATTAGATTTAGATACATATAAAGAGATTCTCGACACCATCACGAGGAACAAGAGCCGCAGTCTGCTTACGGGCTTCGGCGTGTTCTGGGGCGTGTTTATGCTCATCGCCCTGATGGGTGGCGGACAGGGACTGAAGGAGATGCTGCAAAACAACTTCACAGGCTTTGCCACCAACACCGCTATCATCTGGGCGCAGAACACCACCAAACCCTACAAGGGATTCAACAAGGGGCGCTCCTGGCAGATGGAAGAGAAAGACCTGGACAGATTGCGCCACCAGGTGCCCGAACTCGATGTCATTACCCCGCTGCTCTTCGGCGGCAACAAGTCGGTAGTGTTTGGCGACAAGAAATTCAGCGGCAGCACCCAGGGCGTAAATCCCGATTACGCCCTGGTTTCTGCGCCACAGATGTTTTACGGCAGATACATCAACGAGATGGATGTGCGCCAGCAGCGCAAGGTTTGCGTCATCGGCAAACAGATTTACAAGAATCTCTTTCCTGGCGGCGGTGATCCGTGCGGCAAGAGCGTAAGAGTAGACTCTACCTATTATATGGTGATAGGGGTAGATTACCGTTCGGGCAACGGCATCAATTTCGGCGGTCGTGCCGATGAAACCATCACTCTGCCCCAATCGGTTTTGCGCAGCGCTTATAACCGGGGTAAGGCGGTTGACATCATAGCCACCACCGGCAAACCGGGCGTAGTAATGAGCAGCATTGCCCAACGGATGAGAGAAACCGTAGCAAGAGCCCACAGCATAGACCCTACGGACGAAAAGGGCATTATGGTGTTCAATACCGAAGTTCTCTTCCAAATGCTCGACAACCTGTTCAAGGGCGTCAACTTCCTCATCTGGCTGGTAGGCATCGGTACCCTTCTCGCCGGCGCCATCGGAGTTTCCAATATCATGATGGTAACGGTAAAGGAGCGAACCACCGAGATAGGCATCCGCCGAGCCATCGGAGCCACACCTAAGATGATACTTTCACAAATCATCTCCGAGAGTATTCTCCTCACCCTGGTAGCCGGCATGAGCGGCATTCTCTTCGGTGTTGCCATCCTGCAGATGCTGGAAGTAGGAAGTACCACGGACGGCATTCTTACCGCCCACTTCCAGGTAGATTTCTGGACGGCCATCTCTTCTGCCATCCTCATCTGCATTCTCGGCGGCCTAGCCGGACTCGCCCCTGCATGGCGAGCCATGAGCATCAAACCGGTAGATGCGATGAGAGACGAATAAAAGAAAAATAAGATATAAAAGATATGAAAAAGTATTCAAAGTTGATTGTTGCGGCGATAGTCGCCTTGATTTTCATCGGAACCTTCGTGTTCCTTTATGAGAAATCGCAGCCTAAGCCTGTGGAGTATACTGAGTTTACTCCTAAGATGGCTGATGTTTTGAAAACTACCGTCATCACGGGCAAGATTGAGCCTCGCAACGAAGTGAGCGTAAAGCCTCAGATTAGCGGTATCATCACCGAGATTTGCAAAGAAGCAGGTGATTATGTTCAGGCGGGCGAGGTTATCGCCAAGGTAAAGGTGATTCCGGATATGGGACAGCTCAGTTCGGCTCAGGCACGCGTGCGCCTTGCAGAAATCAACCTGAAACAGGCACAGGTGGATTACGGCCGCGAGGAACAGCTCTTCAAGAAACAGCTGGTCAGCGCCGATGAGTTTGATAAGGTAAAGCAGGCGATGAAACAGGCACGCGAGGAGGTTACCGCTGCCGAAGATGCTCTCCAGGTGGTGCGCGATGGTGTAAGCAAGAGCAATGCCAGTGCCTCTTCCACCCTCATCCGTTCTACCATCTCGGGCATTATCCTCGATATTCCGGTCAAGGTGGGTAACTCGGTGATTCTTGCCAACACTTTCAACGATGGTACTACCATCGCCAGTGTGGCAAACATGAACGACCTCATCTTCCGTGGCAATATCGATGAAACCGAAGTGGGAAGTCTCGTTACAGGAATGCCGATGAAGATTACCATCGGAGCCTTGCAGAATCTCAACTTCGAGGCTAACCTGGAATATATCTCACCTAAGGCTGTAGAAAACAATGGTGCCAACCAGTTTGAGGTAAAGGCAGCCATCCGTTCTACCAAGGGCGGCAAGATCCGTTCAGGCTACAGCGCCAATGCCGAGATTGTACTAGCAAAGGCTACCCATGTACTCACCGTTCCGGAGAGCGCCATCGAGTTTAGCGGCGATTCTACCTTTGTATATATCATAAAAGGTAGCGACAAGAAGAAGACTTATGAGCGCAAACAGGTAACCACCGGTTTGAGCGATGGAGTAAATATTGAAATCAAGAAAGGTCTGGGACTCAAGGACAAGGTTCGCGGTCCTCAGGTAATAGCAGAAAATAAGGATGATGACGAATAGTCATCATCCTTATTCTTTTTTATAGGCATCAGATAACTTAGATGTTATCTTTCTCGATATCCTTGAAGTAGCGGTAAGTACCCACCTTCAGTTCATCGCAGGCAATCTCATCACAAACGATGATGCCATGCTGGTGCTGCTGCAGAGCACTGATGGTCCAAGCCTGGGTAACAGGACCTTCGATGGCAGCCTGCAGGGCGCGCGCCTTGTTATGACCGTTGCAGAGAATCATTACCTCTCGGGCAGCCATCACGGTACCCACACCTACGGTCAGAGCCAGACTAGGTACCTTCTCAGGATCATTATCGAAGAAACGGGAGTTGGCAATCTTGGTGTCTGTAGTGAGCGTCTTTACTCGGGTGCGAGAGGTAAGAGAAGAGAATGGCTCGTTGAAAGCGATATGCCCATCAGGACCGATACCACCGATAAAGAGGTCGATGCCACCCGCTTCTTCTATCATCTGCTCATAATGACGGCACTCCTCTTCCAGATTCTCGGCATTACCGTTCAGGATATGAATATTCTCCTTAGGGCAGTCGATATGATTGAAGAGATTGGCAGCCATGAAAGAATGATAGCTCTCAGGATGAGATTCCGGCAAACCTACATATTCATCCATATTGAAGGTGATGACATGCTTGAACGAAACCTTGCCTTCTTTTACCGCCTTTACCAGATTGGCATACATGCCCTGAGGTGAAGAACCGGTTGGCAAACCCAGAACAAAAGGCCGTTCAGCAGTTGGTTGAAATCTGTTAATTGTTTCAACTACATGATCAGCTGCCCACTTTGACAGCTTCTCATAATCTTTTTCGATAATAACACGCATAATCTATTTCTTATTGTTTAGTTGTAAAATTCAGAAAACAAAAGTAATAAAAAACTGTTTCATTACCGCTAAAAGATGGCAAAAATTATATTTTTTTACAGCTTGCGGTATCAACTTCTTCATAGCCCTCCTGCTCTACATATTCATCGAAACCGATGCTGATATCGGCGCCATTCTGCTCGAAGAGACGCAGTAATTTCTGCTGCATATCGGGCGCAATGAGGATGGCACCGCGCTTCGCCTTGCAATAGGTGCTTTCGCTGATATAGGGCGAAAAGTGCCAGAAATGAGGCGTATTGGCAGAAGGTATCGTACCGAACATGCGGCGGAATCCGCGTGCCATGCGTATGATCTTCTTCTGAAGCCGATAGGCGCAGCCCTGCTCGTTGCAGGCTATATGGTCAGGGTTCAGAATACTGAACACCTTCTCCGACTTACGCAACTTCTGATAACGCTCAAAACGAGCACAAAGGTGATGTACCGGGCACGCCTCCTTGAGACATACCGTATCAATGGAATGGATTGAAATATTGTTCATACTAATTACTTTTTTAGTTGGATAAATAATTTTTTCTTCGAAAGATTGAGAGGCTGTTATCGGCAAACAGCCAACTGGCAAACCACAGACAGCCAACTAGCCGCAATGAGAACAGTGGGCTGTTCTAGTCAGACAGCTATCGGAAAAGCGAGAGAAAGAATTTTAAGAAAGGAACTGCGAAAAACTCTTCACTCTTCACCTAACCCCCGGAAATGCCGATAAACAGAGGGAATTCGAGGGGTGAAGAGTTGTTTCTCACTCTTCACCCACTCTTCACCACTCTTCACCCATCTGCCGCTTAGCTATATTATCAGATTCTTACAAGCAGATAGGCCTGACCCTTCTTGGTATGCTTCATCTTGCAACCCAGGAGTTTGAGCGACTGGCCGATGCGAATCTTGGTACTCAGATTACTGATCAGCATCGGAAATCTTTCGTGCAGAACCTCGAAAACATCCGAACAGATGAGCCATTCGCCCGTTTCATTATCCTCGGGAACACGGAAGCAGCTCTTCAGCATCGACTCAAAATCATCTACCTTGAAGAAAGGAAGATTGCACTTCTGGATGCGGTCTACCTCGGCATTGATAAACCAGTAAGGGATCTTCTTATGGCAAAGCTCATACATAACTTGTGCATAGAGCTGGTCATAAATGATGGGTGAACCGTTGTCGATATATTCACCTGCCGGAATGTGCAGACAGACGAATCGGCGGCTACCCGTAGGGTCGCAGAGCGGATGCTCATCATTGGTAGTTGCCAGGAAGGAAGCGTAGCGCGGACGGTCATCCTGACACTTGCCGAAGATAGGGCGCCCATTCACCTTCACCTTCGAAAGCATCTGCTTCAGCTTGCCCTGCTGCGATGGTCCCATATTCGCAAACTCATCTATGTTGACAAAGAGATTATGAGTGAGCGCCATCTCGGAGTCAAACTTATTGGCAAAGTTGATGTGGTCGAGGAAATACTGGCGCAGATGATCCGGCAGCAGGCGATAGGCGAAGGTACTCTTGCCGCAACCCTGCTTGCCGATAAGCACAGGAGTGGTTTCGTTGCCATGAAACATATCCATCTGCAACCAGTGAGCCACAGCAGAACGGAGCCAGGTGGCGCACCATCCCAACTGTTCACTTGTAAGCCCCGGAATCCTGCCAAAGAGTTCAGCCACATGGTTCTTACCATCCCATTCCGGCAGGTTTTCGAGATATTCCCTGATAGGATCAAACTCCGGAACCTCTTCAGAACGTACGAACTCCTCAATATCCTGTCGGGGCGACTTCTTGCCTCCCACACCCAACCGCTTGGCGTGACGGACGATAGAATTGAAAGCCTCCGGAGTCAGCACCTTCCAGGTTGAGTCAGAAGATTCCTCCTCTTCCCCACCGGTTTCCGGTTCCTCTTCTACGGGCTCCTCAGTTTCGTCCTCATTCTTTGAGAGAGTGAAATACTCGGTTTTACCACTTAGCACATTTCTACGGAAGAGATAATACTCATCGAGAAAACTCTCAACAAGAGAGAGTGCTGAAATTTCGTTTGTCATCTTATCTGATGACGATAAGGTTTTTAAATTTTCCTTCATAATTAATTTTTTTAGTTAATAATAATCATCTTTTTGCCCTTATATATAATAAGGTGAAGAGTGGTGAAGAGTGGGTGAAGAGTTGTCTCTATCTCTTCACCCCCCGAAACCCCTCTGTTTATGGGCATTTCCGGGCTTCAGGTGAAGAGTGAAGAGTTTCAGCTCATTCATGGCTCAGCATTTCGCCGCTCTTTCGTTTTCGATTGCAAAGTTAATACTTCCCTTCACCGATTCCAAATTTTCCCCGCCACCTTCCCGCTACTTTTCTGAAATCAGGGAAGAAACAAGGGGGCTACGGGGAAAAGTATGGGGAATTTCTCCAAAATCCTTTTCTTAATCTGGATAATTTGCTTCGAATTCGCTCATTTGTGTAGAAGATAATTTGCCTAAATAGTGACAACAATTAATATTTTGTAATTTGGGTGTATAACGTACTTTCGACTTCAATTTAGCTAATAGTCTAAATTGAAACCAATAAAAAAAGTACACAACAAAGTTTTCTAAAAGATCAAGGATTGAAAAACTATTTAAAGAATAGAACTTTTATCAAACGTGTTACACAAATTGAGACACCTTAGCCGTAATTTTGCAGCCGAAATAAAAAATAATTGTATTATGACATTAAAAGAATTACTAGACTCGCTTTCGTTTGACGAAATTGCACCTTTCCTCATAAGGCATTATACATACGATTATGCGCCAGGAGATTTGGTACCATATAAACAGCATTTCGATTATCTTCGCAGTCTTACGCCCACCAGTCAGGAGCTTATAGAAAACAAAAAAGTTCGAATATCCTTGGGCAAGCATAAACTGAACGCTTACCCTTTGGAAGGAGATGATTGGGAGGATAGCTTAGCAAAAGAAATTGTCTTGGACAAAGATGTGAAGGCAAGCCTCGCTGAAATCGCAGCCTGTTGCTTGTGGCATACGTCATTTTGGGGCTACTTGCCCTACCAGCGTGAAGAAACTGATCTGAGATTAATACGCACAGCAAAATTTTATAAGAACAAGTTTTCTGAGATTATCCCCTCAAAACGGGAAATGATGCAGATTCCTTCTTTCCGCAACAAGATAAGGAGCGATATGAAAAGTGTGCGTAAGAATCATCCCAAAAGGAATGGGGAAAAAAGAAAATTGTTCGGGTTCAAAAGAAAAAGACTCTGGCGTTTCTGGAAACGTGTTCTTATCAATCATGAATATGACAGGCGTATCAAGTACTGTTCTCCTTTCATTGAATATATATCAAAGGAAAGAAATGATGCCTACAGATATGGAATGCTTTATAGAGCCAACCATATTAACATCCTGCGACTTGAAAGCTATGCCTTTGATGCTTCTAAACGTTTTGACTATATCAAGGAACTCGTTGAAAAGTATGGCGCAATGAATGATATTACCCGATATGCCAACTGTATTATCTGTGTGAGTTTTTCTTCTGCACATCCTCTTCATGAGATGCTGGAAATACAGCATTTTTTTGTGGATCTGCTTCCTAAAATGTTTTGCCCCAGAGTAGATAATTCTCTCGGAGAAGAAATAAGAATAGATGTGGCTTATTACGAATAAAAAAGTAACTTCAAACAATATAGAAGCGTATAGAACGTTTTCAAATAAAAAGTTTCAAAATATGACTGCATTGGAGAAATATATTTGGATAGTAAGAACACTCTATAACAAAGGAGACAGAGGGTTGTCGCTGAAAGAACTCAACGACAAATGGATACTTGACGAGAACATCAGCAATGGAGAGCCTTTGCCACGGCAAACCTTCGACCGGTGGAAAGGAAACATTTTGATGACATTCGGCGTGAACATAGAATGCCGGCTGAAAGGCGGTTACCGGTATTACATCTCTAACCCAGAATGTTTGAGTAAAGGCGGTCTCATACGTTGGCTATTGGATACGTATTCTACAGCAAATACCCTGTCGCAAAGCACTCAGTTGAAAGACAGAATACTTGTTGATGAAATACCATCCAACCGTAACTACTTGACAAGCATCATTGAGGCAATGAAGAACAACCATGTGGTAACGTTGACATACAGAAGTTTTATACACGGCACCTTACATACGTTTTCCGCTGAGCCTTACTGCCTGAAGATGTTTCAGAAAAGATGGTATCTGCTGGCAAGAAACCTGGATGATAACTGTCTGCGTATCTACGGACTTGACCGTATGGAAGATATGGAGGAAAGCAAAGAGCATTTCACGATGCCCAAGAATTTTGATGCAAACACCTATTTTTCCTCTTTCTATGGAATAGTAACAGACGAGAACATCCCTATGCAACGCATTGTGGTTCGGGCAAATAGACAACATCAGCATTATCTTCGTTCCCTACCATTACATCCTACCCAGAAAGAGATATTCACCTGTAAGGACTACGCAGACTTTGAGCTGACATTGCGTCCTACCTATGATTTCATCATGGAACTGTTACATTTTGGAAATATGATAGAGGTATTGGAACCACAGTCCCTACGACAGACCATGAAAGGTTGGGTAAGTGACTTGTGGGAGTTATATGAAAACGACTGAAAAGAATGTAGATTATGGAAAAATTTGATATTAACAAAGAACTCAAAAACTTAGAAGGACTATCTGTCAGAGCCAAATGCTCTGCATTGGATGACCTATGCTGTACGCTAAGAGAAGCCATATCAGATATCAGTAATGCCAAAAATGAGATTTTGGAAGAATACGAGCGTTCTTGCCGAAAGAAATTCATCGATGAGATCAATTCGAAGATTAAAGCAGACTTCGATGGCAGAATACCCTACGTGGACAATTACGGATATCAAGTTAGCTACGATGGGATTACCACGTATATCAACTTCTCATGTATAGAAGGAGAATGGTATATCTATTTTACTATATTGGAAGGTAGCCTGAAGCCCGTAAAAGAACTTGTCAGAAAAATGGGAGGTGATTCCGAATCCCTGGAGCTACGTGTTTCAGAAGAAAACCTTGTTTGGAAATTCCTGTACGCTTTATACTCTACAGATGACTATACCCGAAAAGAAGTTATCTTCAAGTTCGGTGACCAGGCTAATACTGTCAATTCAGAAAACTGGAAAACAATACCATTAGAAACCATGGATTCAAGAACAGATTGGGTTGTAATTCTGACTGATGACGCAGAAGCTTATCTCAATGAAATAAATGCGATAGTCACAAAAATGAAGCATCCCAAGACTTGCTTTGTGATAAATTTGCATCCATGTGCCAATTACAAGCATTTACAGAAACTATGGGACAATTATATCATGACAGACAAGGATTCTGTAGGAGTACTTCTTAATTTTATACATCATCACTTGGTGAATCCAAGTAGGATAACTTTCTTCATACAAGATTTCAGAGAATACAGCGTTCCATATCCACTTGTGAGAGCTGTCTCTACTGAAATCGGGAAGAAAGTCACAATTGATTCTAACGCAAAAGCTATATATTATGGTCTATGCTTCGAACTGAATTGTGAATTTGCAGATTCTTACATGAATACGTTTAATGAAAATTTAGACGAAATGGGTGAAGATATTGGTTTGCAGTGGTCTATCCAAAACTCTACAGACAATATTGTAGAGGTTCTATACTTGTACGAACCAAAAGTTTAATTATAAAACATATTAATTATGAACAATTTAACAAAACAACTGGCTAACTTATATGAGCCAAAGTGGAAGGAATTGAAACAAAAGTTGGATGCTAAAGGCATCAAGGTGCAATCACCTTTTATGCTGGGTGTAGCATTGGAACATAACAACCAAGGAGGTTATGTTGACGAAAGTTGGTGGACTGATGCCGACTTGAAAGTCATGGTGTTCGGGCAGGAACCTCTCAATTGGCCTATGCCAATATTGGATGATGGCTCCCAAGTACAGTCTGATGATTTCGTAGAACTATACCAACGTTTCTATTCTGACAATTATAAAGGGCAATATTTCCTTACTGATTCTGACAATCACTTGGCTAAGAATAAGTTCTTCAGCATGGGATTCAATGGTATCATGTCGGGTATCAAAGACTTCGTTCTTGGCGAACAGTATTCCGACAAGAAAGTAGCATACCTTTGGAACAACATTTCAAAGTTGTCTGTAGGAGGACGCAAGGGTGTTGATTCTGGCATTCATGATTTGGAGAAAGAATACTTCCATGTCATCCCTCAGGAGATAGAGATATTGAAGCCTGATGTTCTCATTTTCTTGACTGGTCCTGGCCAAAACACCTATTACAGCTACATCCAAGATAACTTCAACGTAAAGGGTTCGCCAATTCCTTTGGCAGGAAATGATATTGACGCAGTGGCAAAACTCGACATTGAAGGCGTCAGCCTTGCTTACAAGACTTACCATCCTACAGCAACCAAGGATGGAGATAGAGGCATCACAGATGCCGAGAAGTGGAAGTATTATCATGCCATCTTGGATGACATAAAGGAACATATACAAGATTTTTTCTAAAAGACAAATAGGTAAACTTATGGGAATTGCGACATTTAATAGCATATTGCACCATATGCGGAATAGAAACGCTGATAGTACGGATGATGACATCTTTGAAGATGAACTCCATAATACTATACGTAGGCTGAATTTTGCTGAAAAACAGGATGAAGCCAAGACTCTCCTGTCCGACCTTCGGTCTATGGCAGAAAAACAAAAAATCTGCCTTGTTGAGTATGTGCTTTTGGATTTTGTCATGGGGAAAGGGTGCACGGAATGTTCGAAGACCATTTGTGAAGATGCTTTTGGCAAGCATCCTACGTTTGCCGACATGATGCGCCATCCTTGGTTCAAGCACCTGATGAGTCATCCTGTAGCAACAGAGCCCTACAGTCCGCTTCCTCCTATAGTACGTAATGATGCCTACTATTGGCATAGCTTCCACTTCCCTCTGTTCTACCGTCTTCAGCAAGGTAATAGCCTGGCTTTGGAAGTATTGGATTATCTTGCAGCAAAAGGCGACATTCCCTCCATGGAACGTGTGTCACTTTATTACTTCGATAAATGTGAATTTTCCAAGGCGTTTCTTTTGTTTAAAGCTTTGTATGAGAAAATGCAGACAACCGAATGGTATGACTGGTCGATTAAACAGGAAATCACATACAAACTTGCTCATCTGTATACTTATGGAGAAGGTGTGGAGCAAGATCTTGGGAAAGCCTCACAATACTACAAAGAACTTGAAAACGGCTACAACTGGGGAAACAGAGCCCAATACCAGTTGGGAAGGATGGCTGAGAAAAGGCATAACTATCTGGAGGCGATGGATTACTATCGTAAAAATATAGATTGTAGCAAGTATAGCAAGTACAGCTTCTACAGGGGAGATAAGCCGAAAGACTTGTTTCCACTTCGATTGGAGATTGCTTTTAGACAGATGAAGAAGAAACTCAACACCATAGTTGACTGCTTGACACTTGCAACCTGCCAAAAGTGCAACGATATGATCCTTCAGCTAAAGGTCATGATGAATGCAACTGTCATGATTGATTGGGGTGACGGAGCAGCAGAATCTAAAAAATGGAAAGTGGACGACTGGGGAGAGGTAAAGCATTTCTATCAATTGCCAGGCCACTACCCTATCACCATCAAAACAGACGAGGAGAACGTATTGACGGGTTTATACATTGTTTCTCGCAAGACGATATGCTCACTGGACGTTTTAGGCTGCAAAGGGTTAACACATCTCTTATGCCCAAATCAAATGTTGAAACAATTGCTTTTAAGCAGGCAAGAATATCTCTCTGTGCTTGATGTGCATGGTAACAACCTGCAAAGTATCAACCTCAGAAGAAACCTGTTGCTAACCATCGTTGACTGTTCAAACAATCCGTTGCAGAAGATTGAAGCTGTGAAGCATCCTCCATTCCGCTTGATGTGCATCAGAAAAACAAGGCTGAAAACTAAAGCAAAAAGGAAATTGCAAGACATAGCCCGTTTGAATGCTGGTCGGTTGTTGAGTGAGGGTTTTGTTGACCAACAGACAGAGCCGCTTTTGCCTACGTTGCTGTTCTATATAAAAAACAGCACTTGGAAAGATGTCTTGACATGCTTGCAACAGGAAAGCGAAGGGGCGAAGGTAAACGGCAACATCACGCTATTGCACAGCGTCTATACTTTACTTAAAGCATCTCGGCGTGTCATTCCGTGCCCATACCATAATGGTTTTATGTGGGTAGGAACTTGGGCCGCTATTGCGCATAAGTTTAAATCCAAAAGAACGGGGCAAATAGTAGAATGTGAGACTTCCGAAGAAGAATTCTATTTGTATGAACGCCCTTGGAGTATGATTCTTGGAACAGCAGTAAAAGCATGGAATAATCGCCTGCCTTTCATGATGCTTCCACAACATCCTAATGCCTACTATGCAGCCATGTGTTTATATAATATGGTGAACAATAACCCTGAAATGAAGAAACATAAAATTCCAAAGATCGTTTATGGCAAAGAAACATTCTAAAATCATCTTTCTTGACTTTGATGGTGTTCTGAATACAGAATACCATCAAAGACTATTGCAGTATGAAGGAAAAGTATGGCAAGACAAACATGGTGCTTGCTTTGACCCGAAAGCCGTGAAGCAACTGCAAACCATAGTTGAGATGACACATGCAGACATCGTAATAGCATCCTCCTGGAAATATCTTGGCTTGGAGGCTATGCAGGAAATGTGGCAAGACAGACAACTGCCAGGAAGAGTAATTGACATTACTCCTTCTGTTGTCAGTGATAGCCTGTTGCTTTCTGCAGATTTGGAGCAAACCTCACCAGCCGCACTTCATTGTAAAGGTGCAGAAATTGCCTCATGGTTTAACGACAACGGCATGAAAAATGCGTCATATGTCATTATTGATGATGAGTATGTGATTATGGAATCACAACTTCCACATTTCATATTGACAAATCCTTACGATGGACTTACTGAAGAATTGGCCATGAGAGCCATCAACATATTGAATCAACAATGAATAATTTCAAGGAATGTTGATTTAATTCAAACCTATCACAAATAGTGGGACATCTTAGCCGTACCTTTGCACACAATAACATCATTAAAATTTCAAAGATATGACAAATGACAAGTTAAACAAAGAGTTGGTCTCTCGCATGATGGACGAGGCTGCATGGAAAGAACTCTCTAAAGACTTTCCTTGGACAGAGCAGCTGCTTGAGAAATATATGAACTATGTGAACTGGAGAGAAATCTCAGGAAACGACAATGTAGTGTGGACAAAAAGCCTACTTGAAAAATTCAAGCACAGACTTGACTGGCAAAAGTTGACTTCAAATACTAGTCCACTGTTGTTTACAGAAGACAATATTGAGACTTTCCAAGACTATTGGGATTGGAAAGTTCTGTCTGACAAGTCCTGTATTTGCATGACACATGAACTTTTAATCAAGTATGCAGACAGATGGCATTGGGCATACATAATAGACCGATATGGTGACGATTCCATTACCTACAATGAGGAATTTCTCGAAAAGTATGGTGAATATATCCCTGCCTCAGAGTTGGGCGGTTCAAAATTATGGGACTGTATTATAGAAAAACGAATAAAAGCACTGAAACAGGAAATACTGGCTTAAATTACTCTTTTATGGTACAGAACACTACTATTGTTAAATGATAGCATGCTGTGCATATGGTCTTAGTTGAAATACCTTTCATCTCTAAAGCTGTATGCATAGCTTTTGTCTTTACTATAATGCCACTTTTCCTGTAAAACCTAAATCAACAGTTACTACACCAAGAGCCTTGAATACTCTTCTCATAGTAGGTATAGTTATGCTGTAACATTTTGAAAGCTGATAAATTGCACATAAAGAACACACAATGGTTGAATTGGAGTAAAGAGAACATCAACTGAAAATAAAATCTAAAAAAAAGATATGATTTTCATTAATCCATTTAATTGTTGTACCTTTGCCATCGAAAAGAGTTGTTTGACAAGCAAACTTGTGTATAATGCAGAAGTTGAAACTATTGCCAAATCATCACCTATATTGAGGTGAAAAGCTCAAAAATAGCTCATTTTAAGCTATTCGGCAAATTTTAGTGTATTTTTTCTTAAAACAGACTGACAATGAAAGAAGATAAAGATGAAATAGAATTCAGCTACGAAGTCTTCGACCGACAGCTCGACAACTTCTGCCGAATGCTCAGCATTCTGGTAGATGCATGGGAAGATTACAGTCCGCAGGAACTTACCTTCGATATCCGTTCGCTCTGCACCAAAGCCACCCGGCTCTGCTATATGGCAGAGAAAGATATGGTACTGCAGCACAACGACATAGCGAAGCAGCGAAAGGAGCAGAACGAAACCCATGAAGTAAGCATCAGCATCATCGTAATGCAGAAGTTTACACCCCTGATGGCGCATATCATGGAAGACATGAAAAAGGGAAAACAGATAGAAGGAAAACGGATAAAAGTGGCGCCGCTGGATATGACCCGCATTCTGCCGAAACTCAACGAATTTTTTGAAACCGATGAACTGGGCAAAGGAAGTACTATCGATGTAAACGAAGTAACCAAACTCCAGAAAGAACTGTTACGCCAGGTAAAACCCACTCATATCCCCGGCGTAAAACCCGTAGAGCGCCTCTGGAATCTCTTCCAGCTATACAGCATGGCATGTTATCTGATGCTCCACTTCCGCCAGCTAAGCCATTTCACCAACCTCGCCATGAGCGAAGAGCAGACCACCCGCCTCTTCGAAATGTCGCTACAGGAATATCAGGAAGAACCAAAGGGCATCAGCGACATAGACCGATACTTTACAACCCTGGAATATGATAACAACGGAAAGCAGCTCTCCGTCAGCCAATTGCTGGAAGTAAGAAAAACGCTAAAAGACGAGGTACCAGAAAATCTGCGCCTCGACTTTATGAAATATATAAGAGATACCCAACTGCTGGGCGCCCAGCTTGCCCACGTCAATTTTACAGCACAAGAATATCTCAAGCTGGTATCAGCCACCGTAAAATGGCACATCATCGAGCAGGAAATCTACGATTTGGAACATCCCGAAGGCATTCCGGAAACCCTTCCCAACGAGGTTTTCTACAAAGTAAAAGACGGCAAATACATCGACATGCAGAATCTGAAGGCTCAGATAGCCAATATGTTGAAATTTGTTACCCGCAAGAACCACTGGTTCTGCGTATGGTGTGTATTGAATCACAACTGCATGCTTCAGGACAACCAGAACTTCGAAGCCTTTGCCACCCAGATGATGACTCCCGAATGGTTTGGCGACATCGACGATTATCTCCATTTCTCGGGCGACAATCTCCGCGACTACCGCCGTTATTTCTCAGAGATAGATTATCCGCAATGGGATGAAAAGAAGTTTAAGGAAATCAAGGACCTTTACAACATGACGAAATGGTCAGACAAGCTCCTCAGCAAGTTCCAGCATCTCTGCATCACGATGAATGGTGTGTTTGATAAGAAAAGCCTCTGATTCCGGCTTGTTTTATGCATAAAAACGTCATTTAAATACCTGATTTACAAAATAATATTAAAAGTTCACAAGTTTGTGGACCACAACCTTGTGAACTTTCATTTTTTTGCTTATCTTTGCATCCGTAATCAAGCAAAAAAACAATGGAAAAGGCATTCGTATATGGTATGTCGGTTGCCGGAAACAACTTCACCGACCGAATAGAAGAAACCAAGCGCATCAAGGCAGACTTTGAGCATGGCATCAACGTCATTCTCATCTCTCCCCGACGCATGGGCAAGACTTCACTCGTCAAAAAGGTAATATCCGAAATTGATAATCCAGAGATAAAAGTGGTGTATATGGACATCTATGACTGTCGAAGCGAATATGATTTCTACAATCGCTTTGCAGAAACCATTATGAAATCTATGAGTAATAAGCTGGAACAAGTAGTAGAAAACATCAAGCAGTTCCTGGTAAGAGTTTCACCAAAAATCTCCTTTAGTCCAGATTCTACATCCGAATATTCTTTATCCCTAGGAATTACCCCTAAGGACTATTCCCCAGAAGAGATTCTGAATCTTCCGGAAAGAATAGCTCAGGAAAAGGGAATCCGCATGGTGGTCTGCATCGACGAATTCCAGCAAATTGGAGAATTCCCTGATACTCTTACGGTTCAGAAGAAACTGCGTGGCGCCTGGCAGCATCATCAGAATGTATCATACTGTTTCTTTGGAAGCAAGAAGCATCTGATGGAAAACATTTTCCAAAACCGACGCATGCCTTTCTATATGTTTGGCGAGATGCTTCACTTGGATTGCATCCCTACAGAATATTGGGTGCCTTTCATCTGCTCCCGATTCGAGAAATACGGAAAGAAAATATCTGAGGAATATGCTACAAGAATCTGTAAAACCGTAAAGAACTATTCTTCCTACGTGCAGCAACTAGCTTGGAACGTGATGGCAGAAACCGAGAAAGAAGTAAACGAAGAAACCTTACAAAGTGGCATCAGCGCCTTGCTGCAACAATGTCATGGTCTTTTCGTACAGCAAACCGAGGGCTTAACCACCTATCAGCTCAATTTTCTGCGCCTCCTCTGCAGTGGCATCCACTCAGGTTTCACCGCCCAGGCTGTAACAGAAACCTATCCGCTGGGCAGCAAATCCAATATCGACCGCATCAAGAAAGCCCTCATCGACAAGGAATTGATCACCCTGGAAAAGGATGGCATCTTCATTGCCGACTGCGTGTTCGAGCTTTGGTTTAAGAAGGAAATGATGTAAAATAGTACAGAATATAATCCCAAATGGCACCCAAAGGGTAGTAGCCTTGAAATTGGTAAACGTATTCTGGTCGATGTTGATAGGGAGAACGGTATAAGTATATACGTTGTTCAAATTGTTGCAATTGTTGAAAGCCATGTCACCGATACGCTCCAATGTGCTAGGAACTCTTACTTCCTGTAGTTTACTACAACCATCGAAAGTGCTCTCTGCGATGGTGGGTAAGGCTCTGAGTAGGTTCGTTTGAAATGTAGAATGAACTCCTCCTTGGATTTGCTGTATTCCTTGGATATAGCTCGCATTGTTTCATTAAACCTGGAACTATCCAAGAAGTAAGAAGAGTCAGTAAGCCAGAAAGGATTGCCTGTCATATCTGCTGTTATTTGCATCACCGCACGTCTGATAGCAATTTCAATCTTTTCTATTTCATTGAACATGAGTAGTCTCAGTTTCTTGTCAAAGCGATAAAGCATCATCACCTTTTCGAATGTTGAACCTTCCTTATACAAATGTACTGTTTTGGGCATCTTCAACAATGGATACATATAAGCAGACAATCTGTAATAACCAATGTTGTCAAGGTATTGTATGGCTTTGTTTCTGTCACAAATCTGTAAACCTCGAGATTCAAGCAAATTAACGAGATTTTCAGAAGATTCAAACCGTTTTGTAAAGGGAATAAGATTCGCCATGTTCAAATGTGTATAAACAAAAAACGCCTCGCACGATTTGAGCATTGTTAAGAGGCTTGGCGAGGACTGACGATGCAAAGATACGAATAATCATTGATAATACAAACTTTTTAGCAGGAAAAATCACGCAAAAAGTGGAATTCTTTGACATATTCATATTTAATAATGTTAAATCAGACCTTAAAATCATACTTTTCCAGCCAAATAAAGTGGTTTCCAAGATAAAAGTGTTATCTTTGTAACGTCTATACCCATACCGAAAGTCCCGATGGGCAGAGGTTGGGCAGACATATATACATATAAGGCGTAACTGTACGCTTTGGTTTTGACTTGTTAGAACTTCGCAAACTCTCAACTGTTCGTCAAAGACAAAGCAACGGGAACGCCTCATGAGGTGTATTATATACAGCCCTCATTGGCTTCGGACGATTCTATTGTTCGTTGTCAAGGGTGCTTTCTATATACTTACACTGGCGTGGGGCTTTCGGCGTTGCTCGTTTCGGACGAACAGGGCAATGCGAAGGCCTTAACAAGTGGAACGAGTGACAGGACTGGCTCCACGCTTTCATGTATATATACCAACCATTTATTAATCATGTCAACATGGTAGCCGTTGGCAAAAAACGGAACGGTATGATTGACAAAACAATTATCTGTCTTAGCGCACGAGCTAATTCTGGAAAAACGACATCGATCAGAGAGTTGTTTTTCCGCCTAACAGGACATTACCCTGAAAGTACAGGAGATTTCTTGTCCATTGTACAAGATAAAAATGTCGAGCATGGTATAGGCATATCATCTGTGGGAGATTCTTGGGGAAATCGTGAACCAATAGAAAAACTTATTGATGCTGGTTGTGAAATTATCGTGTGCGCCTCACGTACTTCTAAAGATACCGTGAACACGGTGTATGAGTTGGCAAGTAACAACCAGTACAAAGTTATCCAAATTTCAGCTCTACATGGAGAGCATAATGACACTATAGAAAATTATAATCTTTATTGTTGTAAAAATGCAGAAGCCATAGAACAACTCATCAGAAATATAATACGAAATCAACTAAAAACAATAGAATTATGAATTCAAAATACAAACGTTGCCCATATTGCGGAGAGAAAATACTCGCTGTGGCAAAAAAGTGCAGATACTGCGGAGAATGGCTTGACACAAACGATATGTCTGGCAACCCTCAACAGACAGAAAGCGAAGAACCAGAAGATTATAGTGAAGAAGAGATGGATGAGAAGCCTTCCTTTATTCGAAGAACATGGAAAGTTCTATTGCCTGTACTTGTCATCATATTGCTCTGTGTGGGTAAGTTAGGGTTAAATAAATTCGGAAAGAATGCCGTTAAAGAAGCAGCCAAAGAGCATTCATCAAGTAGTGAGATGACAGATCCTACTGCTGATTCCGATGAAGCCACTTATGTCTTTCAATACATAGGTGATGGTGAAATTTACTATATGTATTTGACTGATGGACAAGGTAATGTTTATGAATATGATGACGAAGCATCATACGAGGATTTTGTTTTGCCTGCAATAGCTTCAAGAGAATTGTATTTAGAACTGAACAATGCAGAAGATTTCAACAAATTGGCGAAGTCAATAATGACATTCCCTGTTTCTGAAAAACTTGTATGTGAGGGGCTGAATGTTACGGATATTGTCAATAAAGCGTATTACGATTTCAATCCATTCCAGGTGGAACTGATAAAGAAAGGTTACGGATATCAAACTTATTATATAGCAAAGTCGGAATATGACGAAGGAAAAAGATACATAAGGTTTTCAAGAGGTGAAAACAATGGAGTCAAGGTGGAAGTTGGAATATATAATGTATTTCCTATGATTGAAAACAATTAAAATATAAAGCAATGAAGAAAACGATTTTAATGATAGTGGCTGCGCTATTTGTTCTTATCGCAGTCAATGCTCAGACAAGAAAGGTTACACCTCGAATAAGAAAGTCGGGGAATCCTGCGCAGACAATCAAGGGAAAAACTGTGCCCATAAGAAGCAGACAGGCTGATAAAAGAAAGGTTCATAGTAATTATTCGACATCCAGAAGAGGTACATGGAATGATACTGAGAAAGAGGAAGAAACCAAATTGTCTATATTCTCAGCAGAATATAGATACAACGAGGAGATAAAAGGAGATTTTGAAAAATGGAATGATAGACGTGAATTCGAAAAAACCGCTGATTACGACAAACGTTTGCAAGAGTACTCAAAAGCGGTGTTTGACTCTATTTGCTACAGTGTTATTAGTTCCGAAATTAAGCATAACAATTGGGAGATGGGATTGGGTACTTATGATGCAGACAAGGAAGAATTTCCTATAATATGTACGTTTGGCGATGTAATTGCGAGAACACGCTATAAGGTTCCTATCGACATGGCTAAAGAGTTTAAAGAGAACTTTATGCATTGCGAATATGATGGTAAGAGGGAAATGCGGCAAGCTCTGCTGCGGTGTGACAATTTTGTCTATGTCACGGTACCAGATAGACCTGACGATAATGACTTATGTCCTTCTACAATCTTGTTTAGCCTGACTCCTTATATAAGATGGGACAACAGAGATAGAAGGACTGTTAGTGAAAATTCCTTTCATGATACGGATAGGATAAGCCTTACTTTCACGAGCAAGGCAAAGCCTGTGGCTGTAAGGTTCAATGATTTAGGCTTAAATAATAAGTATCTTGCTAACTATGTTTATGTGTTCAAAAAAGGACAGAATGAAAGTGAGTATAAGAAGATATTTAATGGTGACGATGTTGACCTAATCCCTTCTTTCCCTGGTGGCACCAATGCATTAAATACATTTATCGCATCTAATCTTAAGTATCCTCCAGTGGCAGGAGCAAACGGCATTCAAGGAAGGGTTATTGTAAAGTTTATCGTGGAAAAAGACGGCAGTATAAGTAACGTTGAGGTAAACCGATCTGTTGATCCGGATTTGGACAATGAGGCAATGCGAGTAGTCAAAGCCATGCCGAAATGGATTCCTGGACAAATAAATGGAAAAGCCGTAAAAGTGGAATGTAGCCTTCCTTTCGTATTCCGATTGCAATAAGACACAAAGAAAATATGATGTGTCCGCTCCAGCCATTCTCCTTCATTATATGAGAGAATGGCTGGTTCTCGTTATCGACCTAACCCTTTGCCCTTTCTTGATTTTACCATCTTCGTAGCTTGTCGCAAGCATCGTCTTATCCATTCTATTTCATCTTCATCCTTATCACGCCCCAATTTTTGGTGTCGCTACCGCCACCACCTTGACTTTCGGCAAAGTTAGTAGCTTCGTTGATGTATCCGATATACAAGTACATTGCGCAATAGATGATTTTGTCACCATGATTGATAAAGTCCATTGCAAAGCTATCGGTAAGGAGACAGCTGTCGTGAATGCTCGTCATACGTGGATAGATGTCTGCTATCTCTGCTAACGCCTTCATGCCAGCCTGTGCCCAAATTTTATTGATCATCTGTTGCTGGTATGAAACAGCTGTTTTTTCAAAATCGGCTTTAATCTCCCTGTTTCTTGCTTCGATGTGGGAGGTATTCTTCTGCAACTCATCAATTTGCAATTTAGCCTGTTCAAGTTTCATCTTATTGTCGTTCAATTTGTCACGAACATCCCAGAGTTCCTTTCTGGTGGCGGTAATTTTTGCCTTTATCTCAACAGCATCACCAAGATGATTCTTCATGTAATCTTCAAGTTCGGCTATGGTCGCTTGTTTCTCTGCTTCCGCTTTCTCCAGATTGCTGACCATAGTCTGCAGAGCCTTGATTTTGGTCTCTGCTTTTGTGATGCTACGATTAAGACCTGAAAGAAGCGTCTTCTTCATGCCTACTTCATTTGACAAAATGCGGCATTCATCAGCCAACTCCCTGCTATAAGTTTCTGTTGACTTGTGCTTAGCTCCAGTTATGGTGATGTTATCGCCACGTTCCAGTCCATACTTTTCATTAACCTCTGCAAGTCGGCTATGAAGTTCACGCATCCTTGTTCTTGCTTGATTCATGTCGTTTCCACCAAACATATCTTTTGCGCTCAGTCTGCCGTCCTTTGTGATGGGGACAATGACCGCATGTGCATGAGGATTTAGTTCGTCTAGATGAACAATGAACGAAACGACATTTTCTTCACCAAACTCCCGACAACAAAAGTCATATATGTCCTTGGCACAAATGTCTTGCCACAAAATTCGCATTTTCTTGTCGGTCTCATACTCTTTGATATTGCTATGTTCTACATACTTTGAGTATTCTACCGATGGGGTAAACGGAAGTGAACCATTGACAACCTTTGCCAACCCTGTCCACGATATAACGCATTATCCAAATATTAGCCTTATCCTTGCACCTAAATAATTATAACTGAAGAAGAAGATATGACTATCAATATAATCCATTCATCGTGACGGGAAGCATCCCTGCTGCCAATTTTTCTTACCATGTAGAAGAATCAAAGACGCAGAATCAGGTTTTACCAACTTGGTAAATCGAAGAAACATTTAAAATATCATTAGCGCAAATTATCCGCGGATAATTTGCGCTAATGGTATGAAAAAAGCACGTTAGCGCTGATTATCTGCATACTATACCTATATAATTATCCAAATATTGCAGACACGGAATATAATGGATAATTGGCAAGCCAATCCTGCTCTCTATAAGGTGACATGGATAGGCGCATACCTTTCAATCCCTGATTGCGCTCTACAAACACCCTCAAACTCTTAGCCTGCAAATTCTCCTCAGCCTTTACTTCTATCGGAATGATTTTGTCTTCATCCTGCACTAGAAAATCTATTTCACCACGTGAATTTTCTGCCGACCAATAATAGATAGACAAGGAAGATTTCTCCTTAAGCTGCTGCAGGACATACTGCTCTGTCAGCGCCCCCTTAAAATCTGAAAACAGCACATTTCCTTCCAGCAAGCTTTGGGCAGGAATATTGCTCATGGCTCCCATCAGTCCCACATCAGACAGGAATAACTTGAAAGCAGAAAAATCCTCATATGCAGCCAATGGCAACAGGGCTTTCTTACAACGGTTTACCTTATAGATCAACCCTGCATCTTTCAGCCATTCGATAGCGAGTTCAAAATCCTTTGCTCTGGCTCCTTCCTTTACGGCACCATAGATGAATTTCTTGTTTTCCTTGGCAAGCTGGGATGGGATGGATTTCCATACCATTCGGATACGTGGAACTTCTATGGCCGGAGCATGTTTGGAAAAATCACGCTCATACGCTTCAAGGATTCCTTTTTGAATACTTCTGACTTCAGACAGATTTCCCTCGCTGGCAAAAGACTGTACTACAGCCGGCATTCCCCCGACCAGATAATACTGTCGCAGGCATTCCTCAAATTTATTCCGGAACATGGTTATCATATTCCAATCCTTTGACATCAGCAGTTCTACCATACGGCTTTCACCGATTGCATCCAGAAATTCAAAGAATGTGAGGGGATATAAATGCATGAAATCTACCTTACCTACAGGAAAAGAGTCATTCTGATGCATCGCAATTCCGAGCAATGAACCTGCAGCTACGACATGATATTGAGGTGCTTTTTCTGCAAAATACTTTAATGCGGTGATACCCCTGGGTGCTTCTTGTATCTCATCAAGGATAATAAGCGTATTTTCATCAATAGAAACTCCTGTACTCCATTGTATGCTATTGATAATACGGGGAATATCAAAGTCATGTGCAAAAACTTCCCGGAGCATTTCATTGTCTTCGAAGTTTACATACGCACTACGGGTATAGGCCTCTTTGGCAAATTCCTGCATCAGCCAGGTTTTGCCAACCTGGCGGGCTCCAAGCATAATCAACGGCTTTCGGTCGTTGCTTGCTTTCCATTGATATAGGTATTTGATGGCATTTCTCTTCATAACTATCTGATTATTTGATATTTCTGAATGCAAAGATACATTTTTTATTTCAAAGAACACAAAAAGTCGTCCTTAAAAATGTATAAAACTACAAAAAGTCGTCCTTAAAAGTGTAGAAAGTCACAAAAAGTCGTCCTTAAAAGTGTATTTTGATAAAGTATATCAAACATATAACAGAATGTTTTTCCATAACCAATCGACCTTTACTACATCCCCACTTACTCTTCCATATCGAAAAAAATATAATTTTTATTCAATACAACGATTATATTGAATATTTTTATTACCTTTGCGATGTAGAAAAGGAAGAGCCGGCAGGCTCCTAACCACATACCGGTGAAGAGTGGTGAAGAGTGGGTGAAGAGTGATCAAAAACTCTTCACCACGCCAAATGCCTTGTTTATAGGCATTTACAAAGGAAAGGTGAAGAGTGAAGAGTTTCTGGCTCTTCGCCGTAATAAAAAATATAAGGAATGATGGACATTAAAGGTATTTATCATGCTGACGCCAATCGCTATAGCGATGCAGAAGCGCTCTACAAGAGATGCGGCAAGAGTGGTATCTTGCTGCCTAAAATAAGTTTGGGATTCTGGCACAACTTCGGAGAGGTAGATCCTTACGAAAGAAGTCGTGCCATCACTCACTATGCCTTCGACCATGGTATCACCCACTTCGACCTGGCTAACAACTATGGACCTCCATACGGAAGTGCAGAGGAAACGATGGGCAGACTGATGAAAGATGATTTCAAACCCTATCGCGATGAACTCTTTATCTCAACCAAAGCAGGTTATGATATGTGGGAAGGTCCTTACGGTAACTGGGGTTCCCGTAAGTATCTGATGGCCAGTCTGAATCAGAGTCTCAAGAGAATGAATCTCGAGTATGTTGACCTCTTCTACAGCCACCGCTACGATCCGAACACACCGCTCGAAGAAACCCTTCAAGCCATGGTAGACATCGTGAAGCAAGGCAAGGCTCTTTATCTCGGCATCAGCCGCTGGCCACTGGAAGCCCTGAAGTTTGCTGACCAATATCTGAAGGAGCACGACTGTCCGCTGCTCATTTTTCAGGACAGACTCAACATGCTCGACCATGCGCCACAAGAGAATGGAACCTTAGATTATTGCGCAGAAAACGGCATCGGTTTCATCTCGTTCTCACCTCTGGCACAGGGACTTCTCACCGACCGATATCTCAACGGAATACCGGCAGACAGCCGTATGGCAAAAGAGCATTTTCTGAAACACTCTGCTCTAACTCCAGAACTGCTGGAACAGCTCAAGAAATGGAACGCAGAAGCAGGAGAAAGAGACGAAACACTCGCCGAAATGGCACTTGCCTGGATATTGCAGCAGAAAGGTGTAACCAGCGTATTGGTAGGAGCCAGCTCTACCGCCCAGCTGGAAAAGAATATGAAGTGTGTGCATGCTAAGACATTAAATTCATAAAAAACTTGCATTTTATTTTGTTATGTGCCAAAATAAATGTAATTTTGCACCTTGAATAGGGTTATACCTTATTATATTTAAGAAAAGAAACATAATTATTAGATAAAACAATGGAATACAACTTCAGAGAAATCGAGAAGAAATGGCACCAGAAATGGGTCGAGAACAAGACCTATAAGGTGACTGAGGATGAAAACAAGAAGAAATTCTATGTGCTCAACATGTTCCCTTATCCATCAGGAGCTGGTTTGCACGTAGGTCACCCACTTGGTTATATCGCTAGCGATATCTATGCACGCTACAAGCGTTTGAACGGATTTAACGTACTGAACCCTATGGGTTACGATGCTTACGGATTGCCTGCAGAGCAGTATGCTATCCAGACTGGTCAGCACCCAGAGGTTACTACCGTAGCCAACATCAACCGCTATCGTGAGCAGCTCGACAAAATCGGCTTCTCTTTCGACTGGGACCGCGAGGTTCGTACCTGCGACCCTAAGTATTACCATTGGACTCAGTGGGCTTTCCAGAAGATGTTCAACTCATTCTTCTGCAACGGCTGCCAGAAGGCTCAGCCTATCGAAAAGCTCATCAAGCGCTTCGAGGAGAAGGGTTCTGCTGACTTGAACGTGGCTCAGAACGAGCAGATTGACTTCACTGCCGAGGAGTGGAACAGCTACGACGACGTGAAAAAGCAGCAGATCCTGATGAACTACCGCATCGCTTACCTCGGCGAAACCATGGTTAACTGGTGCCCAGGTCTGGGTACTGTGCTTGCCAACGACGAGGTAGTAAACGGCGTAAGTGAGCGTGGCGGTTATCCTGTCATCCAGAAGAAGATGCAGCAGTGGTGCCTGAGAACATCAGCTTACTCTCAGCGATTGCTCGACGGATTGGAGACCATCCAGTGGAGCGACAGTATCAAGGAAACCCAGAAGAACTGGATTGGCCGTTCTGAGGGTACAGAGGTTGAATTCTCTGTAAAGGACAGCGACGTGAAGTTCACCATCTTCACCACACGTGCCGATACTATGTTTGGTGTAACCTTCATGGTTCTGGCTCCAGAGAGCGAGTATGTTCAGCAGGTAACTACTGCTGAGCAGAAGGAAGAGGTGGAGAAATATCTCGACTACGTGAAGAAGCGCACCGAGTTGGACCGTATGGCTAACCACAGCGTAACCGGTGTCTTCTCAGGAAGCTACGCCATCAACCCATTCACCGGCGAGGCAATCCCAGTATGGATTTCAGAATATGTATTGGCAGGATATGGTACAGGTGCCATCATGGCTGTGCCTGCTCACGATAGCCGTGACTACGCCTTCGCCAAGCACTTCAACCTGCCTATCATTCCTCTTATCGAGGGTGCTGATGTTTCAGAGGAGAGCTTCGATGCCAAGGAAGGCATCGTAACCAACTCACCTGTAGCAGGCAAGAGCAGCATGGACGGTTTCTCTCTGAACGGACTCACCGTGAAGGAGGCTATCGCAGCTACCAAGAAATTTGTTACCGAGAAGGGCATCGGTAGAGTAAAGGTAAACTATCGTCTCCGTGACGCCATCTTCTCCCGTCAGCGCTACTGGGGTGAGCCATTCCCAGTATATTACAAGGACGGAATGCCACAGATGGTTCCAGAGGAGTGCCTGCCACTCGAATTGCCTGAGATTGAGACCTACAAGCCAACAGAGACTGGCGAGCCACCATTGGGCAGAGCCAAGAAGTGGGCTTGGGATGCTGAGAAGAAAGAGGTGGTTGACAAGAGCCTCGTAGATAACAAGACCGTATTCCCACTGGAGCTCAACACCATGCCAGGTTTCGCAGGTTCTTCTGCTTACTACCTGCGCTACATGGATCCTCACAACGACGAGGCTCTCGTAGGCAAGAAGGCTGATGAGTACTGGCAGAACGTGGATCTCTACGTAGGTGGTTGCGAGCATGCTACCGGTCACTTGATTTACTCCCGTTTCTGGAACAAGTTCCTCTTCGACCTCGGCGTAAGCTGCAAGGAAGAGCCATTCCAGAAGCTGGTGAACCAGGGCATGATTCAGGGCCGTTCTAACTTCGTTTACCGCATCAACAGCGATGACCACGACAAGGCTCCTGTATTCGTAAGCTTGAATCTGAAGAAGGATTACGACGTAACTCCTATCCACGTAGATGTAAACATCGTAAGCAACGATGTTTTGGATATCGAGGCATTCAAGGCTTGGCGCCCTGAGTATCAGAACGCTGAGTTCATCCTGGAAGATGGCAAGTACATCTGCGGATGGGCTATCGAGAAGATGTCTAAGAGTATGTTCAACGTGGTGAATCCAGATATGATTGTCGAGAAGTATGGTGCTGATACCCTGCGTCTCTACGAAATGTTCCTGGGTCCTGTAGAGGCAAGCAAGCCTTGGGATACCAACGGTATCGACGGTTGCCACCGCTTCCTGAAGAAGTTCTGGGGTCTGTTCTACGAGAACCGCACCGACAACTTCCTTCCTTCAGCCGACGAGGCAGCGAAGCCAGAGAGCCTGAAGAGCGTTCACAAGCTCATCAAGAAGGTAAGCGAGGATATCGAGAAGTTCTCTTACAACACATCTATCTCAGCCTTCATGATTGCCGTGAACGAACTCGGTCAGCAGAAGTGCCGCAACAAGGAACTCCTCACAGACCTCGTCATCCTCATTGCTCCATTCGCTCCACACATCGCAGAAGAGTTGTGGACAGCACTTGGCAAGCAGGGCAGCGTTTGCGATGCAGCATGGCCTAAGTATGATGAGCAGTATCTGAAGGAGAACGATATGCAGCTCACTATTTCCTTCAATGGTAAAGCTCGTTTCCAGATGACTTTCCCTGTGGATACTCCTAACGAGGAAATCCAGAAGCAGGTATTGGCAGACGAGAAGAGCCAGAAGTACTTGGAAGGATTCAACGTGTTGAAGGTGATCATCGTACCAAAGAAGATTGTCAACGTTGTGTTGAAAAAGTAATTATTGATAATATACAGAAGGTCGTCTCATCTAAAAATGGGCGACCTTCTGTGCTTTAAAAATACGAGGAAAATATTATGCAAATAGCAATCAGTCAAACAATTAAGAATGAGTGCAAGGATTATTTCTACATTACCCTTGGACTCTTGCTTTACACATTTGGATGGACCATCTTTCTGCTTCCATACCAGATAGTAACGGGTGGCGTAACGGGTATCGCAGCCGTGATTTACTACGGCACGGGGATACCTATCTATTTGTCTTATTTTCTCATCAATGCCGCCTTGCTGCTTGCCGCGCTGAAGATACTGGGATTCAAATTCATGGTGAAGACCATCTATGCCATCATCATGCTCTCCCTATTCCTGGCTCTGGCGCAAGACTGGATGATAGGTGAAGATGGCAAGATGGTGCAGATATTGGGAGAGGGACAGGACTTCATGTCGCTCATCATCGGCTGTCTGTTTACGGGTTTATCACTCGCCATCGTCTTTCTGCATAATGGAAGTACAGGTGGAACGGATATCATTGCTGCCATCGTCAACAAATATCACAACATCTCGCTGGGCCGTGTGCTTATCTTCGTGGATCTCCTTATCGTGGGCAGTTCATTCTTCGTCTTCAATGCAAAACCAGAGTTTACCACGATAGACGCTGTTAGAAAGGTAGTATTCGGTCTCTGTACGATGGTGATAGAAAACCTGGTACTCGACTATGTGATGAATGCCAAGCGAGAAAGTGTGCAGTTTATGATATTCAGCAAGAAATATCAGGAGATAGCCAATGCCATCGGTATGCAGATGGATCATGGCGTAACCATTCTCGATGGCCATGGCTGGTACACGGGCAACGAGATGAAGGTGCTCTGTATCCTAGCAAAGAAGAACGAGAGCGTCACCATCTTCCGTATCGTCAAGATCATCGACCCGAATGCCTTTGTAAGTCAGAGTTCCGTAATCGGTGTGTATGGCGAGGGATTTGATGAGATGAAGGTGAAAATCAAAGATAAAGACATTAAAACAATTAAAAGTTAAAAGTTTATAGCGGCTTCGCCGTATAGCAAGAAGCACTATTGCAAGAATGCCCTATAAACTATTAACTATAAATTATAAACTTATGAAAAGGATAGTTTTTGCAACAAATAACCAGCATAAACTCCAGGAGATTCGCGACATCCTGGGCAGCGGCTACGAGGTAGTATCGCTGAAGGAGATAGGATGCGATGTGGATATTCCTGAAACAGGCAACACATTGGAAGAGAATGCCTTGCAGAAGGCGCAGTATGTTTATGACCATTACCACGTAAGTTGCTTTGCCGATGATACCGGTCTGGAGGTAGAGGCACTTGATGGTGCCCCTGGCGTTCACAGTGCCCGCTATGCTGAGGGTACCGACCACGACAGTGAGGCTAACATGGCTAAGCTGTTGAGAGAACTGGATGGCAAAGAAAACCGCCAGGCCCGCTTCCGCACCGTTATCTGCTACATCGAAAAGCAGGATGTATGTCCTTGCGGCTGCACCAGCATCAAGAAAATTCACCAGTTCGAGGGTATCGTAAACGGCCATATCGCCACCGAGAAGCATGGTACCGAAGGCTTCGGCTACGACCCAATCTTCGTTCCGGAAGAATATGACCAGAGTTTTGCTGAGCTGGGTGAGGAAATCAAGAACGGCATCAGCCACAGAGCCAGAGCCGTGGCTAAATTGGTAGAGTATTTGAAAAAGAAATAAGATTTATTCTTGTTCAATACAGAATAGAATAACATTATAACAAAGAAAAGGCATCATGATCAGGACACTCAATTCCCTGCGATTCATTCTTATCCTAATGATTGTGATTTCGCATTCCACCCTACCCATATCCCAAGATTTAATCAATTACTTGGGCGAGTTTCCTGTTGCCATTTTCTTTGTTATCAGTGGTTTTGTACTCTCTTTAAGCAAAGGAGAAAAACTACAGAAAGAAGTATTGGGAAACAGAAATTTTTTCCTTTCCCGTATCATCAAACTCTATCCTCTTCATATTCTGATTCTCGCCATTCTCATATTAATGGATTGGCGATTAGGGCGTATATTACCATGGTATCAGATTCTATCCCATTCGCTGTTGATACAAACCTGGTATCCGGCACATGACTTTATGGCTCATCTCAATGCAGCTACATGGTTTATTTCTGATCTTATCTTCTTCTATCTTATATTTAAGTATTTATACGCTTGGATTATGCGACATTCCTGGTTATACTTATTAGCAACAATAAGTCAATACTGCGTTAAATTAACATTTAATCGTCTGTAAATCAATAACTTATATTAA
>OLZV01000150.1_pt1 | contig 36798 bp, 36 predicted proteins | sample 1644531 | NCBI WGS metagenome assembly OLZV01 (sample SAMEA103958115, study PRJEB25191) | human gut metagenome | biome: human-associated habitat [ENVO:00009003]; feature: intestine environment [ENVO:2100002]; material: feces | place: Germany | collected 2013/2015
CGGTTTTGCGTGGAGGGGGAGAATATTGAATGCCGAAAGAAGGAAGAGGCTGAAGAACAGCCATGAACGGGAGAGAGGGCGGCGCATGGGGGAAGGGCTGAGGAGGTGTGGTCAATGAATTTTTGCGGCGGCCAGGGAATCCGGCAGGGGCTTGTTCTGGGCAGGGATTTCCCTGACCAGGCGGTTGATGACTGCGGCGGGTGTCTGTCCGTCCAGACGGGCCGTGTGGTTGAGCAGGATGCGGTGCTCCAGCACGGGATGAATAACGGCCTGCACATCCTCAAAGGAGCAGAAAGCGCGCCCGTGGCGCAAAGCTCGGGCTTTGGCGGCAGCCGCCAGGCCCAGGGCCGCCCGGGGACTGGCCCCGTATTTAACGCCTCCGGAGGCTTCCGATTCTCCGGGATGCGTAGCGTTGACCAGCCTGCCTATATAGTCCGCCACCACTTCGGGAATGGCTACATTCCGGGCCATTTGCATGAGTTCCTGCAATTCCTGCGCGTTCAAAACCGGGGATATTTCAGGTTCCACGCCCATTTCCCGGTTGAGGACAATGCGGGCCAGCACATCCGCCGGTGTGCGGTTGACGTTGATTTTGAAAAGGAAGCGGTCCAGCTGGGCTTCCGGCAGGGGAAAGGTTCCTTCCAGTTCAATGGGGTTCTGGGTGGCAAGCACGAAAAAGGGGGAGGGGAGGGCATGGGTCTCTCCCATGACGGTGACGCGGCGTTCCTGCATGGCTTCCAGCAGGGCGGACTGGGTCTTGGGGGAGGCGCGGTTGATTTCATCCGCCAGCATGATGTTGGCGAAGACGGGCCCTTCCTGGAAGATGAAGTTTTTTGTTCCGTCCCTTTCCTGAAGAACCGGGGTTCCCGTGATGTCTCCCGGCAGTAGATCGGGTGTGAACTGGACGCGGCGCGCTGTGATATCCAGTGCCCTGGAGAGGCCTTTGACCAGTTCCGTCTTGCCCAGGCCGGGCAGGCCCTCCAGCAGGATATGCCCGCGAGCCAGTACGCCAATGAGAACCAGTTCAATGAGATCCTTTTGACCGAACAGGACCTGGTTCATGGCGGCAGCCAGAGCACGGAGCTTTTGCATGGCGCAGCCAAGTTCTTCCTGAGAGAGGATAGGGGGGGTATTCATGGGAAACTGACGGATTTCCGCGGCTTTTGGGAAAAAGACCGGGCATTTGTTAGATTTCTTCATGAACTTATGCCATGCATCCAGAGGGGCTGCAAGCAGAAAGATAGCGGGACCTGTTAATTTTCAGTAATATGAAGAGAAAATACCCTGCGGGGTTTGAGTGGTAAATGGAATTGCCGCAATATATGTTCCATCTGTTGAAAAAAGAAGGTTTCCTGGCATGTATTATTGTCATGCCTTCCGTATATCCCCCCGGCAACGAACGCATTTACGTGGTGGACGCTCTGCGCGGCTTTGCCGTAATGGCGATCATGCTGCTGCATTTTCTTGAACATTTCATCTATAATTCCTATCCCGTGGCTTCTTCCCCAATGATGGAAGCGGCCAACCAGCAGTTCAAGGAGGTCTTTTTTTTCCTGTTTGCCGGCAAGTCCTACACCATTTTCGCCCTTCTGTTCGGATTCTCTTTTGCGGTCCAGTACCGTAACCAGGCCCGGAAGGGAAGGGATTTTGCGGGCAGGTTTGTCTGGCGCATGTGCCTGCTGGCGGTGTTCGCCTGCATGAATGCAGCGTTTTTCCCGGGCGGTGATGTTCTGCTGACTTTTTCACTTGCAGGTTTGTTGCTGGTGCCGTGCCGCCGGTTGAAGACATCCTCGCTGGTGGCTTTGTCCCTGTTTTTCCTGGCCCAGCCGCTGGAGTGGGCCTATGCGGCGGTTCAGTGGATGCATCCGGGCTGGGTTCCTCCCTCCCTGTCTGTTGCGGAATCGTACGCTTCCCTGAAATCCGCCGTGGATACGGGAAATTTCTGGGTGATGGCCTGGGAGAACCTGACTACAGGACAATGGGCCAGCCTGGCATGGGGTATTGAAGCCGGGCGTTTGATGCAGGCCCCGGGTCTGTTCCTGCTGGGGTTTGTTCTGGGGCGCCAGGATTTCTTTCTGCAGAATGACGGAACGGCTGTGTTCTGGACCCGCGGACTGCTGTTTTCCCTGGCCGGGGCCTGTGCATTTTACGTGGTGATGTGTCTGCCGGGGCTGCCGGGGCCTGTGCATACCGTGTTTAGCATGTGGCACAATGTTTGCTTTACCGGCGTATGGGTGGCCGGGTTCGTTCTGTTGTACCGGCTGGAATATTTCAGGAAAGCGACGGCTCCGCTGCTGACCTACGGGCGCATGAGCCTGACCAACTATGTTTCCCAGTCCGTGATCGGCTCCCTGATTTTTTTCCCGTATGCACTGGGGCTGGCTCCCTACTGCGGGTATCTGACCAGTTTTGCGGTCGGCTTTGCCGCCATGACCGGACAGATATGGTTCTGCCGCTGGTGGCTGGAGCGGCACCGCTACGGGGTGCTGGAAGGATTGTGGCACCGGGCGACATGGCTGGCCGCCGGGAAGGTTTCCGCTCCGGAACACCGGTAAGAAACGGGGGCCGGCGCAATGATGTTTCCCGATACTTGCGGGACGCTTTTTAGCGTCTTCTGCCAAAGCCGGTGATTTATCCGGACGGAGGATGCATCCGGTTCCGCAAGGGGCATTTTGGAGAGGAGACATGGAACAGGGGGCAGAGGCAGGAGGAAAAGGGATGAATGTTTCATGGCGGCGGGAGACATGAAAGCGCGGTATTTTTTGAAGAATGGCTTTCCGGGAGATTTTTTCCACAGGGAACGGTTTGTTTTCCTGGGGATGGCGTACCGCGCCCTCTCCGATCCGTGTTCCGGCGGCTTTTCCGACGGACTGATGCAGGAGGGGATTCCGTACCAGATGGCGCTTTTCTTTAAAGGGGAGATGTAGTATGGCATGGTGTATGGAAAGGAGGACGGGCATAGGCGGTTTTTTCGGGCTGGAATTGCCGGAGTACGGCAATTTCCCGCAATGGCATCCCGGCAGGAGTGTAGCCGTTAATTCCGGCAGACGCGCTTTGGAATATATCCTGCGCCGCCTGGGGGATGTGCGCTGTGTCCGTGTTCCCCTGTATACATGCCGGACGGTGGTGGAAACGATGGAACGGCTTGGCATTCCCGTGATTACTTACCGCATTGACGAACGCTTGGAACCGGAGGAACTGCCGGAATTGGAAAAGGGGGAATACCTTTTGTACACCAATTACTTCGGAATCAAAGAGAAATGCGTGGACCGTCTGGCTTCCCGGTATGGCGGCAGCCTGATTGTGGACAATGCGCTGGCCCTGTATTCTCCGGCCCGTTCCGGAGTGGCCTCCCTGTACAGCCCGCGAAAGTTTTCCGGTCTTCCTGACGGGGGGATCGCCGTGATGGATGCGGAGCGGTCCTTGCCGGAACCGGAGGAGCGGGACGAATCCCTGCCTGCCGCCGCTTTTTTGCTGGAATGCCTGGAGCATGGGCAGGAAAGGGCTTCCGCCGCCTGTGAACGGAATGAACGGCGCTTGCGGAATACCCCGCTGCGAAGGGTTTCCCGGCTGACGGAGCGACTGATGAGCGGCATTGATTATGAACAGGCGCGGCTGCTCCGCATGAATCATTTCCTTTTTCTTCATGAAAGGCTGGGCCATTTGAACCGTCTTTCCGTGGAGGCGGATTCCTTGTCCGCTCCGTGTTATTATCCGTTTTGGACAGCTTTTCCCGAGCTGAGGAACGTGCTGATTGATAAGCGCGTTCTGATTCCTCTCCTGTGGCCGGAGGTATTGGAACAGTCCCCTGCCGGCAGCCTGGAACGGAAACTGGCGCTGCATCTTCTGCCGCTTCCTGTGGACCAGCGCTGCGGGCCGCAGGACATGGAGCGCATCGCCCGGATTGTGGAGGCATTCTATTCCTGAAGAAAAGGGAGGATTATTTTGTTAGACAGTTGGATAAGACGTTGACGATACGTGAATGAATGTTCTAACATTTTTGGTATGTCCGACTACCTTTCCTCTCTGGGCTATCCTTTCCGTGGAAGGCCCATGGTTTTTGTCTTTTCCGTCATGATGGTATGGGGCGTGTTCCTGGCGGCCCGGGATGTTCTCATCGGATGGATTGCCGCCTTTTGTTTTCTGTTGCCTTTCATGTGCGCCTTTTTCATGAAAATGGTGAGGCAGTCCGCCATGGGAGAAGAGGATATCTGCCCCTTTCCTGAACTGGATGAATGGCTTGTCTCCCTCATGTTGCCTTTTGTCCGGCTGGTGGTGTGCATCATCGTTTCCTTCCTGCCTTTCGCCGTGTATGCGCATACTGCGGCCTGGGCGGCGGATACTACCCTGGCGTGGCTGTTCCTGGCGGCGGGTGTGATTTACTTTCCCGGTGTATTCATGAGAACCTCCGTTCGGGAACGTTTTTCCGGTCTTTCTCCCGTGGGCTGGTGGGGGCTGGTCAGAAGGGCTCCCTTTTCCTATGCCGGGTTACTTGGCGCCATATGCGCCGGGGGATGGATCATCCTGAACCTTCCTTCAGGGCCTTTGATGGATTTCGCCATGGTGCCCGTGAAGCTGTATGTCGCCTGCGTGTTGATGAATATGTGCGGACTGTTCATGCTCAAGCATGAATTTGCCGGGGAGGAAGAGGACAGCAGCTTTTCCCCTTCCGGGCCTGCGGCCTCGTGATGCTGCCGCCTTTCCGGCGGGCCGGGAACAGGTGAGTTTATTTGGCGGGTTCCTTGTCCAGGTTCAGGATGCCCAGTACAGACATGTTGCCTTCCGCATCTTTTCCGGAGGGGAGATAGACCTTCGCATTGTTCAGCATGTTTTCAAAGGCCTTGGCGCGGAGCATGTTCGGTCCCATGGCCTTTTCCTTCAATGCCAGTCCTTCCGCTTCCGCCCGGGCTGCTTCCAGGGCTGCTTCCGCCTGGGCCTTGCCCCGCATGACAATGACTTTGGCCTCCGCTTCTCCCCGGGCCAGGTTAGCGTTTGCTTCCTGGCGCGCTATTTCCATTTTCATGGCGCCTTCCGCCTCCCCGCGTGCGCGCTGGATAGCGATGTCTTTCCGGGCGATTTGAAGTTCCGTTTCCTTGCGTTCGTTTTCCTGAGTCGTCTGAACTTTTCTGACGACGGATTCAATGATGGCCTGCGGGGGATTTGTTTCCCCCACGGCTACGGAATCCACAATAAAGGGGGTGCCGTCCAGCCGCTTGCTTAACTGCGTGTAAACGTTGTCGGAAATTTTTTGCAGGCTGCCGGAGGCGTCCAGGGCATTGTACTGGCTTAATTCCGCCCGCACGGCTGTACGGAAAGGCTGCTGAATGAAATTTTTGTAGGCAAAGAGCATGATTTCGTCCGCCACTTCGTCATCGTTGCGGCCGGAGCTTTGGGCGATGCCTTCCATGAATTCCTTGACCCGGGACGGGTCCAGCCGGTAAACCAGAGAAGCTTTGCAGGAAATGGGGAGCTTGTCCTTGCCCAGGATAGCCCCTCCATTGCGGGCGTCGAATTCTTCCACCGTGGTATCCGGAGTGATGGAAACCTTGCTGACTTCCTTTCTCCACGCCCATCCCGTGGAGGACGGCCCGATCAGGATGCCTTCAAACCTGTTCTGTCCGAAAATGGGTTTGGAATAGACATATCCGGCAAAGCCGGACAATACGCGCTTGTTGCTGAAATTCTGGAAGGCAAAAATGGCGGCGCCCGCAGCGACGAAGATGACGGCGGGAATGAGCAGGGAGAAGACGGTTTTGGGAGATTTATTCATGACAGGGCAGCGGTTGTGACGGTATCCAACATAAGATGAGGCTGGTGAAAATCAAGTTATCTTTTCCTGTGCGGCCGGGAAAAGTGTTCCACTGAAAAAATTCTTTCCGGAAGAGGGAATGCGGCAAAGTATGTCCTCTTCTGAACACAGGGGAGTGCCGGAAATGTCTTATCCGGCAAAGGCTGCCTGTTCCGTGGGGGAGATTCCGGCGAGGTGCCGGACCTCCGCCCCGGAGGCGGGCCTCCATTTGGGTTAAGGTGATGAATGTAGCCATTACGGGATCCGGAGGATTTATAGGGAGTCATTTGTCCAAGCGTCTTGAGATGTTCGGGCATCGGGTGACGCCCTTGCGGCGCTATCTGTTTGCCCAGGAGGGCGTGGATTGCCTGGCGCAGGCCCTGGCGGGATGCCATGCCGTCATCAATCTGGCCGGAGCGCCCATCGACCGGCGCTGGACGGATGCCTACAAGAGGGAGCTGGTGGAGAGCCGCATCATGACCACCCGCAAGCTGGTGGAAGCGGTCAACAGGCTGCATGAACCGCCGGGAGTGATGATTTCCTCCGCACCGCTTACAACTCCGTCAACAATCTCCTCTGCGCCGTTTAACACACCGTCAATGATGTTATCGCCGTCTGCCGCAGACGCAGATAAACCGCATAAGCTCATAGCGGCTATGGAAGCTAATATAGCTGCTGTCTTTTTCATACCGTTTTTCCTTTCGTTTATTCTGTTTATATAGGATTTCAGTATCCGTTTTGCTGTTCGGCATATTTATAATCAATATGCTGTGCGTTATTATTATGAGCGTATGAAAAAACGATATTCTGTAAAAACGCAGAAATGCGATGGTATAAATTACAAAAACGGCAGTATCGCAACCGCCGTTTTGATGATATATAATTTTTATAATTATTCAAACAGACATCCGAACTGCTTTACGAATGCGTCTGCGACCACAGTGCCGCCTTCGCCGTTCGGATGACCGCCGTATACCGCCTTTCCGGGTTCGTCTTCAGTTGACAGCAGAGCAGAGAAGTCAAAGAACTTTGCTCCGTATTTTTCGGCAATAGCCGGTATTTTTTCGTTGAGTGCAGTCCTTATGCCCTCGTTTGTTTCCTTGAAGTTCTGAGGAGGTGCGTTGAACAGGATTACATCACAGCCCTTTTCGGTGAGATATGAAACTATTGCGTCAAGATATTCATCTATTTCTTCTGCTGAGCTTTTCTTGCCGCCGTATTTACCTGAAACAATATCGTTCGTGCCGAATGCAACAATTACCGTGTCGTACTGTGATACCCTTGACAGCCAGTTCTCGTTTGATGCGGCATCGCTTGCTCTTGCCCAGCCAAGACCGCAGTTGAAGAACGCTACATCACTTCCAAGCTGTGTTGATATCTTTGAAGCCCAGAACTCGTATTTCATCTGCTCTGTCTGACAGCCTTGCGTTATGCTGTCGCCGATTGCGGCTACCGTATGCTTTACATCTCTCTTTGCACCTATAATCTGGGGGAGCGGAATCTCGTCGCAGAACTCAAATGTTTCACCGTCTGCGGAGCTTGCGGTGGAAGTAAGACTTGACATCTTGTTGCACGGAATGCCCTCGCCCGATACGGTCCACTCCCATACCATATAATGACCTTCGGGGATATTCATTGTAACAGGGTCGCTCCAGTAGCTCTCATCAGCAGTAACTTCCTTTGTTTCCTTACCACCGAATGTTACAGGCGTGCGGTTTGTTATTTTGTCTTCGGTGCTTGTACCGCCATCGGCTATAACGGCATTTGAAACGGTATATGCGCCTCCGTCCTTTCCGACAAATGCGTCCTTGCCCTTTGCATAGGTCGAGTCGACCATATTGGTAAAGAAGAACTTGTATTCAAGCTCGCCGTACTGCTCAACGGGAAGATATGCTCTGTAGGTTATATTTTCGGCTTTTTCTATATAGAAATTGTTTCCGGTCGATACAACAGTATTAGAAACATATGTCGTAAAATCGGTGACAGGCTTTTCGGACTTTGTTGATGTGTCGGAGGATTCTTTTGATGACGTTTCTGAGGAAGCGCCTGATGCGGTTGTACTGTCTGTAGAAGATTCTGTTGCAGAAGCGCTCTCCATAGCAGATGAGTTGTCCGCTGACTGTGAACTGCAGGCTGTAACTGCGCATATTGATAACGCAAGCAGCAAAGCTGTTAATGATTTTATTTTCTTCATAGATCGTTATCCTTTCACAGATATATTCAAGGCATTGACTGCATAAAATAATCTGCCGTCCGCCGCCGGTTTGTCGAATATTATTTATCGTGTCTTATTCTATACCGGCTGATTGTCTGACGTTTTTCCAGCTGTTATCATCGATCACATAATTATCGCCGCTCTTTTTGCCGTAAGGAATATAGAAATCGGTAATGCTTGAACCTGTCTGGGAAAGAGTATAGAGAATTGACTTTATCTTTGCGTCGTAGTCCCCCTGCTCGATGTTTGTATTTGTAAAGTTGATAATGAAATCCATATATTCGGCAAGCGTCTTTTCGCCTGTTCCGATGAAGTTCTGATCAATAAACGCCGAGATAGCGGTTGCCAATACCTTGCAGGGATAAAGCTCGTCTTTAATACCGTAATCCGGGAGCGTAAGATATGTGTACATCTGATCAGCGGTAAAAATCTGCGTACCCTGTTTTATTACAGTAACGGTGTTGTCCTTTTTATTCTCGTACTTTATTTCGCTCGGGATAGTGAGTGTTGTGTTTCCGACCATATCAAAAAGTTCGCTGAGAGTGGACTTGGTGAAACGTATATACTTGTTTATTGTAAGACCGGTCTTTTCGGAAAGCTGTTTTGCTACTTCTGCTTCGCCCGACTGCTCGCATATCTGCTTTATTGTGCCGCCGGCAAGTTCGGTGCTTGAAAGATAGGGCATAAGCACAAAAGTGTTTGCTGTTGCACGGTAGGTCACAGTCATATATTTATCAGGCGCTTTGTCTGCGTCTGCCGAAAGAGTAAGCAGTACAGAAAAATTATATGTTGAATCGGGGGTAAAAGCTGTGCCCTGTGGCTGTGAAACATTTACGGTAGCGTCGTTTTTCTGCGACTCGTAAAAGTTATTCAGCAGTATAGTTGATACAAGCGCTGCAAGAACTCCGGTTACAATAAAGGTTATAGCATATATGTACCAATTACTTCTTCTTTTTATCAATTTTATCAACCTCCGAAGGCTTGAAATTTACTCAGAAAAATAGTATAATACTATAATAGCACAAAATGAGAAAAAAAACAAGGTGTATTTTTCTGTCACAGAACCTGTATTCCTGCTGTTTTTCCCTTAATAATTTACATAAAGAGGTTATATTATGAACAGATTTTTAAAGCGCGCGTGGGCTGAGATCGACCTTGATGCACTCACACATAACTATAATGAGATAAAGAAGCTTGCAAAGGGCAAAGAGATACTTGCGGTGGTGAAAGCGAATGCCTACGGTCATGATGATAAGGCTGTATGTCTTAAACTCCAGGATCTCGGCGTAAAATATTACGGTGTTTCTAATTTGTGGGAGGGTGAAAAGCTCCGTCAGCACGGCATAACGGGCACAATACTGACATTTGGTTATACCGATGAAGATTATTTTGACGAATTGCTTGAATACGGCATTACCCAGACTGCCGGAAGTGTGCAGTATGCGAAGGAGCTCAGTGATTATGCTGTAAGCAAGGGCGTGAAGCTCCCTGTGCATATAAAGGTAAATACAGGTATGACCCGTGTCGGAATCGATACAGAGGAGGAAATGCTTGATATTCTTGCTATGCCCGGACTTGACTGCAAGGCGGCATATACTCACTTTGCTGCGGCTGACAGCTTTGATGAAGACGATGTTCAGTATACGAATAAACAGCAGGAAAAGCTTATGAAGATTGCAAGCGATAAGGGCTTGCTCATTCACTCCCAGAACAGCGGAGGAATAGTGTATCATAGTGATTTTGGCGGCGATATAGTCCGTGCCGGCGTTATCCTCTACGGTCATTGCCCTAACTATCCGCTCGAAGTGCCTTTTGAGATGAAGAGCGTTATGACGGTAAAATCGGTCGTTTCTCAGCTCAAAACCATTCCGGCAGGTACGCAGATAAGCTACGGCAGAACGTATACTGCCGACAAGGAAATGACGGTTGCAGTTGTACCGATAGGTTATGCCGACGGTTATTTCCGTGATTTCAGTTCAAAGGGAAAGATGTTGATAAACGGCGTTTTGTGTCCCGTTGTCGGCAGGGTATGTATGGATCAGACCATTGTTGATGTAAGCGGTGTACCTGATATAAAGACAGGCGATATTGTCTATGTATACTCAGATAAGTGCAAGGAAACAAGCGTTGACTATAACGCAAGCCTTATCGGAACTATCGGATATGAGCTTACCTGTGCGGTTGCTCTGCGTATACCGAGAGTGGTTATCGAAAACGGCAAGATCAAAGAGGTAGTACGTTACGGACTCATATAAGCGGCACGGGTGCAAATAAAGTAAAATAATCCCGCAGGTAAAAAGCCTGCGGGATTTTCTGTATCCGGTTACTTTGATATATTCGGGTTTGCCGTACCGCAGTTTGAACAGAACTTCTGTCCTGCGGTGTTTTTGTTTCCGCATACACAGTACCAATCGTTGTTCTGAGCAGTAGTTGCGGTCGAATTGTTATTTGCAGGCTGACCGGTAGAAGCGGTATTGTTTTGTACAGATGCCTGATAATTCTGCCGGGGCTGACTGCTGTAATGGTTATTATTATAGCCGTCATGGTAAGGCTGAGCGTTGTTCTGATAACCGTAACCGCCCTGATAAGACGGGTTATTCTGATAATACGGTGCGGAATATGCTTGCTGCTGAGCCGCCGTGTTCTGTGCCGCTGCTGCTGTAAGCGCTTTGTCGGCAATGGTTTTGAAGCCGATTACTGACGCAACTATTCCGAAAGCGGTTATAAGCACGCAGAATACCATAGCTACAATAAGACCTGTTGTGACCATTGAAAGCGCAAAGTCTACAGCCTCGGTCGCAGTGGCAAAGCCTTCATAGTCAAGATCGCCGCTTGCGACAGCATCCCACATCAGCTCTCTGAACGCTTCACCGCCGAAAAATCCGTTGAGAATGCCGAGAGTTACAACGCTTATCAGCTCAAAGAACGAAAGTATCGCCGTGATTATTGTTGTTGTCATGACACCTGTACGCTTGCTTGTTGTAGGTGTCTGCTTGTATTTTGAGCACAGTACAAGCACCACTATTGCCAATGCTATAAGTATCAATGTCGTACATCTCCTTATCGATAATTCTTACCTTATGTGTCCGCAGTATATGCAGAATTTGTTGTCAGATTCGTTGTACTTACCACAGCTTTTGCACTGCCATGCGTTGTTTTCGGTTGTAAAGCTCTGCTGAACATTTGCGGCAGACTGTGTGCGGTATATCTGCTGTGCCCTTGCGGCGTTTACTCTCTGCTGTTCGCTGTAAGCCGCAGAGGTGAGCTCATTGTTGCTCATACACTTGTATCCCTTGATACAGGCAATTACGCTGAGCGTAATCACACCGCCGTAATATATTACAATAATTGCAAACATTACCGAAGAGAATACAGAAAGACCTGAGTAGGGAATATCGCTTTCCGTACCGTAATATGATGGAATCACACCGAACAGTACAGCGAGTGCCATTATTCCTGTGAGCACTGTAAGTATTATGGTTATAACATTTATGCCTGTTCGCTTTGACAGGGTCGGATAATCTTTGTACGAACCGCACAGGACGAGCAATGCTATCGCAAGACCTATATGAAGCATACAGGTTCCTCCTTACTGACTGTTAGCGTTGCCCGAAGTGCTGTTTTTAGGTGCGCCGCACTGTGAGCAGAAATCTCCGCCGATATCCTTGTTTACCGTACCGCATACTTTGCACTGCCAAGTGTTGTACTGAGGGTCAGGCATTCCCTGAGGAGGTACCTGATAGCCTTGTCTATACTGCTGTTGAACAGCGGTTGCCTTGTCAATTGCTTTCTGCTTTAGTTCTTTATCGGACAGTGTGGTATATCCTACGATGCACATTATGATTCCGGCGATGACGGTTGCGAGCACTACTATATAGTATGAAATATATATAGCATATTCGCTTGTACCGGGCATGAACGATGAGAAGTTATAGCTCGTGAAATAGTCGTAAGGGTTGCACAGCAGTCTGAAAAAGTCTACTTTAAATAAAAGCAGAAGTGCGTCGAACACGGTAAGTAAAACTGTTGTCGCAGTAAGTGATTTTCTCTTTCCGAGCGTGGGTTTTCTTCTGTATTTGGCAGTTATAATAAGTACGGATATTATGAATACCACAACCGCTACATAAAATATGAAACCGTCAAAAAGGTTGGACAGAAGTTTATCTGTAGTGCTCTGATAACCGTCTGCGTTGTCTGTGTAAAGTTCTATCAGACGTGATGCCGATAATAATTTGCTCATGTTGCTTCCTCCTGAAAAATTTGAATTTTTAGTTTTCTGTCTGCGGTAATGCCTTGCTATTTACTGTAAAAGCTTACCTTAATGTGATTTTACCACATTATGCGGCGAATGTCAATTAAGTAAAAAATATTGACAATCATCGCAGTCGGATATATAATATGTATTAGCGAATCGGTACGATATTGTCGTTTTTATCGGATGTTACCGTTTTGCAAACGGCAGGCAAAGAAACAATGCCGAGGAAAGGATTTTGATTATGGCAGTATTGGTAACAGGCGGAGCAGGATATATCGGCTCTCACACCTGCGTGGAACTTCTTAACGCAGGCGAGGATATTATTGTAATAGACAACTTCTATAACTCAAAGCCGAAGGCTATTGAGGCTATCAAGGAAATCACAGGCAGAGATTTCAGATTCTATGAGAACGACTGCTGTGACAGAGAAGCTCTCGACAGGATTTTCAGAGAGAACTTCATCACAGAAGTAATACATTTTGCGGGCTACAAGGCAGTAGGCGAAAGCTGTGTAAAGCCTATAATGTATTATGAAAACAACATCAACTCAACTCTTGCACTTATCGAAACAATGCAGAAATACGGCTGTAAGAAGCTTGTATTCAGCTCGAGTGCAACGGTTTACGGCATACCCGATAAAGTACCGGTAACAGAGGATTTCCCTTTGAGCGCTATCAATCCCTACGGCTCTACAAAGCTGATGATTGAGAATATGTGCAGAGAACTGTACGCGTCCGATGATCAGTGGAGCATTATCCTTTTACGTTACTTCAACCCTATCGGTGCGCACGAGAGCGGCAAGCTCGGTGAAGACCCCAACGGTATACCGAATAACCTTATGCCCCTTATCCTCCGCACAGCCTCAGGAAAAATGGCAACGCTCAGCGTATTCGGTAACGACTATCCCACTCCCGACGGCACTTGCGTAAGAGATTACATTCACGTTGTTGATCTTGCACTCGGTCACGTTGCCGCAATCAAGGCGGCAAGAGCGCATACAGGCTGTCCCGCATACAACCTCGGTACAGGTAAGGGATACTCTGTGCTTGATATTATCAATGCATTTGAAAAGGTAAACAAGGTCAAGGTTCCTTATGTTATAACAGGCAGACGTCCCGGTGACGCAGCCGCTTGCTACTCAAATCCCACACTTGCCAAGAAAAAGCTCGGCTGGACAGCAAAGAGAGGTCTTGAGCAGATGTGCCGTGACAGCTGGAACTATATAAAGGCAAATTCCTGATAAAAGTTACAGAATATATAAAAGCCGCTTGGCGCATAGGCTGTGCCGTGCGGCTTTTTTGTAAACGGAGAATGATATGAGATTTACATTCTGTCCCGACTGCGGAGCGAAGCTTATCGGACGTGCAATCGGCGATGACGGTCTTGTGCCGTACTGCGGGCATTGCGACCGTCCGTGGTTTGATATGTTCTATAATTGCGTGATAGTCCTTGCAAGACGAGGCGATAAATATGCCCTTATCCGTCAGCACAGCGGCGACGGCAGTATAAGCGAGGAAAGATTCGTCTGCGTGTCCGGCTACATAATGACAAACGAAACAGCCGAACAGGCGGCGGTGCGTGAGGTTACGGAAGAACTCGGACTAAAGCCGGTCAAGGTACGCCTTGTTGCTTCATACGCCTATCAGAAAAAGCAGATGCTGATGACGGGCTTTCTGGCTGAGCTTCCCGAGGGCGATTTCTCGCTTTCGGATGAGCTGATTGCGGCGCAGTGGTTTGACGAAGCCGAAGTCGGTGTAAGGCTTGCAGGCAGCTCTGTCGCAAAGCTGTTATTCAAAGATATAAAAGGAGCAAAGCTATGAGAAAAGATCTACCGCCTATAGAGCCGTATGAGCGTACCGCTCATTATTACGAAACCGACAGAATGGGCATAATACACCATTCAAATTATATAAGATGGTTTGAAGAAACAAGAATACATTATCTTGACAAAGCAGGCTACCCCTATTCCGAAATGGAAAAGGACGGAGTTATGATACCTGTGCTTTCTGCTGAATGTACTTATAAGAATGCCGTGCGTTTTGACGAAACAGTGCTTATAGACCTTAAGATCACAGAGTTCAACGGCTTTAAAATGACAATTGATTATGTGGTAAAAGGCAAGGAAAACGGCGATTTAAAAGCCACAGGCAGAACACGTCACTTCTTCGTGAACAGCGATTTCAAGCCGGTAAGAGTAAAGGACAAGTATCCGAGAGTGTACGAAGTTTTCAACAGTCGCAAGGAGGAAGAATGAAAAGGATAAACATAAACGAGAATAAAATCAACATTGTATTTGATATTGAGGATAACGGACAGATAAAGCTGATGCACTTTTCGGCGCTCCCGTTCAATGAAAACGATATATGGGACGAGATGTTTGAAAAGGATCATTTAGGTTGTTTTGATATAGCGCAGGTTGAAATTGCGGGACTTGACCGTCCGTGTGAACGTCACGGCACGAAGTACATAGTAACGGCACCGGGCTACAGACTTAAGTACAAGGATTTTTCCGATACCCGTGACAATATCGGCAGACTTATAAAGGTAACGCAATATGACGAGCCGACAGGTATAGAAGTAATCAGCACGTTCCGTTTCTATGATGGCATAAGCATAGTGCGCACCTATACGGAAGTCAGAAATACATCTGCGACCGAAACATACACGCTGACCTATGTTTCATCGTTCAACTATCTCGGTTTTGAAAAAGAGGGTATTCTTCCTCGTGACGATAAGTTTATTATAAAGATACCGCATAATTCGTGGCAGAAGGAAATGCTGTGGCAGGACTACACCTTTGAACAGCTCGGTATGCCGCAGTCACAGAAAGACGGCTGGGAACACTGCGGTAAGGCGATAAATGTAACAAATGTTGGTAATTGGTCAACAAACGAATATCTCCCTATGGGATATATTCAGAATACCGAAACAGGAAACGGGCTTTTCTGGCAGATTGAGCATAACGGCTCGTGGCACTGGGAGATAAGCGACCAGAGAGGACATTTTTACCTTGCACTCAGCGGACCTAACGAACAGCAATCCCACTGGTTCAAGAACCTTGCTCCCGGGGAGAGTTTTACGTCCGTTCCTGTTGCAGTCGGCGTATGTTGTGACTTTGACGAGGGTATGGGCGAGCTTACAAGATACCGCCGTGCGATACGCAGAAAGAATGCCGATAACGAAAAGCTGGCGGTTATTTTCAACGACTATATGAACTGCCTTTGGGGCGACCCTACCGAAGAAAAGGAAATACCGCTTATAAAAGCCGCCGCAGAGGCAGGATGCGAGTATTACTGCATTGATTGCGGATGGTATGCGGATGGTTTCTGGTGGGACAGCGTGGGCGAGTGGCAGGAGAACCGCCGCCGCTTCCCGAACGGTCTTAAGAAGGTGACCGATGAGATAAGAAAATACGGTATGATACCGGGCGTATGGCTTGAGATAGAAGTTATGGGCATAAACTGCGAAATGGCAAAGAAAGTGCCTGACGAATGGTTCTTTATGCGGCACGGCAAGCGTGTATACGATCGTTCACGCTATCAGCTTGACTTTTCAAATCCCGAAGTCAGCGCTTATGCCGACGGCGTAATTGACCGCCTTGTAAAAGATTACGGTGTAGGCTACATAAAAATGGACTACAACATAGAACCTGGCATAGGCACTGAGATTAACTGTGACAGCGTCGGCGAAGGACTTATGCGACACGAAAAGGCATATCTTGCGTGGCTTGACGGCGTGTTTGCACGTTATCCGGAGCTTATCATAGAAAATTGCTCAAGCGGCGGTATGAGAATAGACTATGCTATGCTCAGCCGCTATTCGATACAGTCAACGAGCGATCAGGACGATTACAGAAGATACGCTACAATAGCGGCAAACGCACCGACAGGTCTTTGCCCCGAACAGAGCGCTATATGGTCATATCCGCTGACAGACGGCGACAGGGAAGAGGTCGTGTTCAATATGGTAAACGCTATGACACAGCGTATCCATCAGAGCGGACACCTTGCAAATCTCAGCCCCGAGCGAATGTCACTTGTAAAAGAAGCGCTTGAATGCTATAAAAGTATCCGTGAAGATATTAAGAGATCGGTACCGTTCTGGCCTTTAGGATTATCTCATATCGGTGACGAATGGGTAACACTGGGTCTTAAAGCAGAAAATAAAGCCTATCTTGCGGTATGGCGCAGACAAGGAAACAACGAGTGCTGTAATATACCGATAAGATACGCTACAGAAAACGCAAAGGCACGTTGTATCTATCCGTCGTTCGATGAGGGAAAACATATGTTCAATCCTTTGTCAAGGTCCCTTTCTGTAAAACTGCCCGAATGCTTCACGGCAAGGCTTTTTGAAATAGAATTGTAATAAAAAGGATAAGTGTTGACTTTTATACTTTAGAGTGATAAAATAGTAGTATTATTATAGAGGTATTTTACCTATTTGCTTTTGAGAAAGGGAAACGCAATGAACACAAAACTTGTTTCAAAGGATAAAGACGAGCTTTTCAAAGCGATAATGGAGCTTAGAAGTATTGAAGAATGCTATGACTTTTTTGAGGATCTGTGCACTATAAGAGAGCTTGAATCAATGGCTCAGCGTCTGCACGTTGCAAAACTGCTTGTAGAGGGCAGAGTATACAGCGATATAGTCGAAGAAACAGGAGCCAGTACTGCCACGATAAGCCGTGTAAACAGGTCTTTACAGGGCGGAAATGACGGCTACTCCATCGTTTTCGACAGAATGAAGGATAACGATTGACCGAAAGGGTGATAATATGTCGGCATACGGTTGTTTTGCGGACGTTTACGACACGCTGACTTCCAATATCGACTATAATGAGCTTGCCGGGTATTATGACAGAATAATTACTTCTCACGGCGGCAAAAGGGGTATACTTCTTGACCTCGCCTGCGGTACGGGCAGTATGTCGATGCAGTTTTCCGCTCTCGGATATGATGTTATCGGAGTGGACCTAAGCACCGAAATGCTCAGTGTAGCAAAGGAAAAACCGCACAAAAACATAGAGTATCTGTGTCAGGATATGTGCGAGCTTGATATGTACGGTACTATTGACGTTACCGTATGTGTGCTTGACAGCATTAACCATCTTGACAGTAAAGAGGATATGCTGCGTTGCTTTAAGTCGGTATCTCTCTTTTGCGATCCGAAAGGACTTTTTGTGTTTGACATTAACACTGTGAGAAAGCACAGAGAGGTGCTTGCGGATAATACATTCGTGTACGATATGGAGAAAGTCTACTGCGTATGGCAGAATTATTTTGACAGTGACAGTGGCGACAACAGGGTAGATATAGCACTTGATATTTTCACTGAAAACGAGGACGGCTCTTATGAGCGTTCCTGTGAGGATTTTTCAGAGATTGCTTTACCGCTTGAAGAAATTGAAGAATTACTGCATAAGGCAGGATTTAAAATTCTTGACAGATATAATTATATGACAACTGAAAAGGGCAGTGAGGACAGCGAAAAGGTGCTTTACTGCTGTGCAAAGGAAGCAGAATAAATGGGAAAGATAGTAAGAGCATTATCAGCAGACGGCAGTGCGCTTTGCAGTGCAATCGACACTACCGATATTGTAAACGAAATACACAGAATACACGGCACATCGGCTACAGCGTCAGCGGCGGCAGGCAGACTTGCCACTGCGGCTTGTATTATGGGTGCGCTTATGAAAAACGAAACCGACAGACTTGAGCTGAGGATAAACGGCGGCGGAAAAATCGGTACAATTACGACCGTAGCCGACTACAGAGGCAACGTGAAATGCTGTATGGATAATCCTTTTGCCGATCTGCCGCTCAACTCCAAAGGCAAACTTGATGTCGGAGGAATAGTAGGCACGGACGGTTATCTTTCGGTGATAAGAGATCTCGGTATGAAAGAGCCTTATGTAGGACAGGTGCCTATAGTGAGCGGAGAAATAGCTATGGACGTAACGCAGTATTATGCGGTAAGCGAGCAGATACCTACCGTCTGCGCACTGGGCGTACTTGTCGATACCGACCTTACGATAAAAAAGGCAGGCGGATATATGATACAGCTTGTACCGCCCGTGAACGAAGCCGCTATAGATTTTATAGAAGAAAATATCAAGGATATGCAGTCTGTGACAAAAATGCTTGAGGACGGACTTACTCCCGAAGAGATAGCACTTAAAGGTCTTAAAGGTCTTGATGGTGAAATTCTTGACAGCTGGGAGGCACAGTATTACTGCGACTGCTCAAGAGAGCGTACCGAGCAGGTGCTGATAACACTCGGCAAGGACGAGCTTGCAAAGCTTGCAGAGGAAGAGCCGGTCACGGAAGTGTGCTGTCATTTCTGCGATAATAAATATCGTTTTACATCGGAAGAACTGAAAGAACTTATCAAGAGGATATAATTTCTTATGAAAAAATGGCTTGTCAGAAATACGGACAATGCACTTGCAATGAAACTCAAGACCGACACGGGACTGCCGATGCTTTTGTGCAGTCTGCTTGTCGGCAGAGGAATATACACAGCCGAGCAGGCACAGCAGTATTTCAACGGTACAGAGCTTTCCGACCCCTTGCTTATTGCGGATATGGATAAGGCAGTACAGGCGATAGAAGAAGCGGTTGACAATGAAGTAAAGATAACCGTATACGGCGATTATGACTGTGACGGTGTTACTTCTACCGTTATGCTTTTCACACATCTTGATGCAATAGGTGCTGACGTAAACTGGTACATACCCACCCGTGAGGAAGGCTACGGGCTGAACGAAAATGCAATACGCAAACTGCACGAGGACGGTACGGGTCTTATAATAACGGTTGACAACGGCGTTTCAGCCGTCAACGAGGCCGAGCTTATATATGAACTTGGAATGAAGCTGGTCGTCACCGACCACCATCAGCTTCCTGAGATTCTGCCTAAAGCGGAGGCTATCGTAAATCCGCACAGACAAGATGACAGCTCTCCCTATAAAGAACTTGCAGGCTGCGGCGTTGCGCTAAAGCTCATTATGGCACTGGAACGTGACGTTGAAGGTGTTCTTGAGCAGTATGCCGACCTTGCGGCTATCGGCACTATAGGCGATGTTGTTGCACTGACAGGAGAAAACCGCATAATAGTAAAGCGTGGACTTCTTGAAATGCAGTACAGCGAAAATCAGGGACTTCTGGCGCTTATCAATGCGGCGGGACTTGATGCCGAAAGTATTACTTCTACAGGCATAGCGTTCGGCTTATGCCCCCGTATAAATGCCGCAGGACGTTATGACAGTCCGAAAGCGGCGGCAGAACTTCTTATGGCTCAGACCGGACAGATAGCTGAGATAAAAGCGCAGGAACTGAATGAGCTGAATGCTAAGAGAAAACAGATCGAAAACGATATTCTCGAAATGGCAAAGGCTCAGCTTATTGCCGACCCTAAAGCGTTCAACTCCCGTGTGCTTATTGTTTGCGGCGAGGGCTGGAATCACGGAATTATCGGTATAGTAAGCGCAAGACTTCTTGAACTTTACGAAAAGCCCTGTATCGTCATAGGCATAGAGGGCGATGAGGCAAGAGGCTCAGCGAGAAGCATCGAAGGCTTTTCGCTTTATACCGCACTTGATGCGTGCAGTGAGCATCTTACACGTTTCGGAGGTCATACGAAGGCGGCAGGCTTTTCACTTCCGAAAGACAAGGTAGATGATTTTATAGCTCAGCTGAGAAGCTATGCGGATGAAAAATTCCCTTCAATGCCGGTTATGACAACGGAGGCTGATATTGAGCCGGAGCTGTCTGACCTTGAAATATCTTCAATCGAGAATCTTCGTCATTTACAGCCTTACGGTGAAGAAAACAACGCTCCGCTGTTTTTGATGAGAAACTGCATGATAATATCATCACGACCTCTCAAAGACGGAAAGTATACGTCGTTTACGGCAGAGTATAAAGGTTCGCAGTTCAAGTTCCTCTGTTTCAGCATTTCATACGATAAATTCGGATATTTTCCCGGCGATAAGGTCGATGTGCTCAGCAATATCGAGATAAACGAATATAATGATAAAAAAAGCGTCAGCGTAAGAGTAAAGGACATACGCAGAAGTGATTTTCCGCAGGATAAGTATTTTGCCGCAAGGAATTTCTATGAAAAAATCCTCAGAGGCGAAAAAACCGATCCACGACTTCTTAAACGTATCCTGCCCGATAAGGAAAACATGAAGCTCCCGTTCGACCTTGCAAGAAAGTTGACTTCTATAGATTCAGCCGCACAGATTGCAATGTCACACGGAATGAATTACTGTCTGTTTATGATGTGTCTGCACATATTTGCGGAGTTCGGACATCTTAAGCTTGACAGAATAAACGGTACAATGGAGTTTATCAAGGGCGGCAGACGTATAGAGCTTGAAAACTCGGCAGTTGTTAAAAGGATAATGAAATCCTGCAGCTGAAAAATTACGGAGTGAACGGAGGCGATAAGCATGACATATACGATAGATATGCTTATTGACAAGATAAAGGAAGTAGGAAAGAGCTACGACCTTGATAAAATACAGGCGGCTTATGAGCTGGCGGAAAAAGCGCACGACGGTGTTTTCCGCTCGTCCGGAGAGCCTTATATTACGCACCCTGTAGCAGTAGCATATATACTTGTAGAACAGTTCTGCATGGATACGGATACAATATGCGCCGCACTTCTGCACGATGTTGTAGAGGATACCGATGTCGGACTTGACGTTATACAAAAGAAGTTCGGCGAGGATGTCGCTCATCTTGTTGACGGCGTTACAAAGATAGGTCAGGTTCCCCTTAACACCCGGGAGGAACAACAGGCGGAGAATATCCGTAAGATACTTATTGCAATGTCAAAGGATATTCGTGTTATTATCATAAAGCTCGCCGACAGACTTCATAATATGAGGACGCTTGCGAGCAGACCGCCCGAAAAGCAGCGCAAGACCTCTCTTGAAACGATGAATTTCTACGCACCTATAGCCCACAGGCTCGGTATCAGTGATGTAAAGGAAGAAATGGAAGACCTTGCCCTGCGCTATCTTGATCCTTACGGCTTCAAGGAGATAGAGTCGCTTCTTGATGTCCATAAGGATGAACGTGATACGTTTATTGACAAGATAAAAGGTATGATAAGAGAACGTATATCCGATATTCAGCCTCCGCCGATAATCGAGGGCAGAGTAAAAAGCATATACAGCATTTACAAGAAGGTTTATGTCAAGGGAAAGGATTTTTCAGAGATATACGATATATATGCCGTGAGGATCATTCTTCAGACAGTTGTCGAGTGCTACAACGTACTCGGTATTATTCACGATATGTTCCGTCCTATCCCTTACCGTTTCAAGGACTATATAGCCATGCCAAAACCTAACCGCTACCAGTCGCTTCATACGACCGTTATCGGCAGGGAAGGCATACCCTTTGAAGTACAGATAAGAACGCAGGAAATGCACAACACCGCTCAGTACGGCGTTGCGGCACACTGGAAATATAAAGCCGGAATATCTGGAAACGTTGCAGGCGAAAAGCGTTTTGACTGGATAAGACAGCTTCTTGAACAGCAGCAGGAAGCAGACGATGTAGAACAGATATCTGAAGCTATCAAGGTCGATCTTGCCCCCGATGATGTATATATCTTCACTCCCAAGGGTGACGTCATAACGCTGCCTGCAGGCTCTAACGTTATAGATTTTGCCTACGCTATCCATACGCAGGTCGGCAACAAGATGACGGGCGCTAAGGTCGGCGGCAGAATGGTGCCGTTTGATCATACACTGCATACGGGCGATATTGTTGAGATACTGACCAGCGGAAGCGATAATTACGGTCCTAACCGTAATTGGAGCGAGATAGCAAAGACCAACGAAGCCAAGGCAAAGATAAGAGCGTGGTTCAAGCGTGAACGCAGAGAAGAGAATATCGAGTGCGGTAAAGCGGCATTTGAAAAAGAGATACGCAGAAACAATATTATTGTTGACGACGAAATACTTTTACAGTCTGCTCACCGTCAGCGCTTGTCATCGGTTGACGATCTGTATGCGGCTATAGGCTACGGCGGTGTACAGCTTTCCAAAATCATTACCCGCCTGAAGGAAGAGCAGGTAAAACAGCAGAGATTAAATGCAGCTCAGGCTCAGCCCATAGATATAGAAAAGACTATAGCCGACAACAATAAGAGAGCACAGAAGAACGGAGTTGTCCTCGACGGAATTGACGACTGCGCCGTAAAATACGCACAGTGCTGTAATCCGCTCCCCGGAGATGATATCATGGGCTTTATCACCCGTGGCTACGGGGTTTCGATTCATAAAGCGGATTGTCAGAACGTAAAGCTCGGTATGCAGGGCGAAAACAAGGACAGATGGGTAAAGGCGCATTGGGCGGTGAACTCGAGCAGCTCGTTCAGAGCGACTGTTGATATCATTGCGGACGACAGAACGGCGCTTATTGCGGATATCACAACGGCAATTGCAAGCAACCATCTGCCTATTCACGAGATAAATGCGCATTCGCTTAAAAACGGTAATGCGAACATTGTTCTTACAATCGAAGTAAGCGGTATTGACCAGCTGAAGAGTATAATACTCCGACTTCAGAAGATACCCGGAGTAATCTCTGCCGAAAGGACAGGAAAACAGTAATGGAAATTAAAACACTCACCTTAGGCGAGCTTGGCACAAATTGCTATATTGTGATCAGCGCCGCAGGAAACGCCGCAGTAATAGACCCTGCGGACGATGCACAGCGCATTCTTGATGCTCTGGGAGCCGAAAACGCAGAGCTTAAAATGATACTTCTCACACACGGACATTTTGATCATACAGGTGCCGCCGCAGATCTGAAAGAACAGACAGGCGCAAAGGTGTACATACACGCAAAAGACGAATGTATGCTTGACGACACAATAAAGAATGTTGCATATCTCTGCCCCGATTATTCCTACAAGCCGTTTTCGGCAGATAAACTTCTTTCTGACGGCGATATAATACGTCTTGATGAGATAGAGTTCAGTGTTATGAGCACTCCCGGACATACGTCCGGCAGTGTGGTTTATTTTGCCGATAACTATATGTTTGCAGGTGATACAATTTTTGAGGGCTCGGCAGGAAGAACCGATTTCTATTCGGGGGATTATATCGCACAGCGCAACAGCCTTGCAAGACTTGCGGCACTGCGTGAGGATTATATAATCTATCCCGGTCACGGCGGCTCAACCACGCTGAAGCAGGAAAAGAAGTTCAATCCTTACCTCGGACAAAGTCCGGTGGATTTCTTCTGATATGATAAAATCGTTATATTTTGATAACACGGCATATAAATCTGCCTATGAGCTTGAGCGGCTGATAAGGAATTTTTCCTTACCGCACAAGCTTGAATTTTATACAGACAGAATTCCGGACGGTACAGATTACGCATACTTTTGCGCCGATAACGGCAAATTATCCGTTACCGTATCTGATAATGATACCGTGCATAAGGAATCCTCAGACGTATGCGAGCTGTCCGATTATGAGAATGAGCTTTGCAGACTGCTGTGCAGATGTATGGAAAAGCATGGTCACAACCAGCTTCCGTGGGGAATACTTACGGGAGTACGCCCGGTGAAATATATCCGAAGCATTTACGAAACCCGTAGCAATGCGGAAGAATATCTTCGTAATTCGTTGCTTGTAAGCAATAAGAAAATACGGCTTGCAAACGATGTAATACGCATTCAGAAACCGGTTCTGGACTCGCTTGACCTCAGGAAGATAAGCCTGTATGTTTCGATTCCTTTCTGCCCGTCACGTTGCAGTTATTGTTCGTTTGTATCTGCATCGGGTGAGGGTGCGCTTAAACTGACAGACGATTATTTTGAACTTCTTCTGGGAGAACTTGATATCTATGCGGATATAGTAAAACGGTTCTCGCTTGAAGTTGATACGGTATATATCGGCGGCGGCACGCCGACAACGCTGTCGGCAACTCAGCTTGACCGCCTTATTGATAAACTCGGTGAATTTGATATTGCAAATATCCGTGAATTTACCGCCGAGGCAGGAAGACCCGATACCATAACGGAAGATAAGCTGAGGGCACTTAAAAACGGCGGCGTCCGCAGAATATCGATAAATCCGCAGTCCATGAATGACAGTGTACTGCAAGCGGTCGGCAGACGGCATACGGTAAAGCAGGTATGCGAGGCTTTTGACATAGCACGGAAAGTAGGCTTTGATTGTATCAATTCCGATATTATCGCAGGACTGCCTGCCGAAACAGAGCAGAGCTTTGAGCAGTCGCTGAAACGGCTTTGCAATTTATCACCCGAAAATATCACCGTTCATACGCTCAGCCTTAAGCGTTCATCTGCCTTATTCAGACAGTTCGGTGACGATATCGGAAAAGGTGCGGAAAATATGACTGATACGGCTTATGATATGCTTACAGAGAAAGGCTATCTGCCGTACTATCTTTACCGCCAGAAAAACATAGCAGACAATCTTGAAAATGTCGGATATTGCAAAGAGGCTTATGAAAGTATCTACAATATCTGCATAATGGAAGATGTGCAGACTATACTTGCAGCAGGGTGCGGCGCATCAACGAAGCTGTTTGACGGAAAAAATATTTTGCGTGTTATAAATTATAAGTACCCTTACGAATATATTTCGAGGTTTGAGCTTATGAATGAACGTAAGCGCAAAATAGAAGATTTCTTTGAAAGCAAATTAACGCTTGCATAATTTTACTTATTGTGATACAATATAAAAAAGCATTTCTGAAAGGAAACACGGCTATGGATTTAAAAGATGAACTTGATTTTATAACGGCAAAGGCAAAGCAGCTTACTGATACGGGCGTCCGTAAAGCTGATGAGGTCATCAGTATATCAAAGCTGAAATTAAGATGCGTTCAGCTTGACACTCTGATCAAGGCAAAATATACCGAACTCGGCAGGACGATGTACGGTATGGTCAAGAATGACAGCTCTGACGCTGACAGGATAGCACAGGCTGTAATGGAGATAGACCACCTCTATAAGAAGATGGCGCAGTACAACGCAAGAATAGAAATGATGCGGAAAATCGTTACTTGTCCCATATGCGGCACAAAAAACAAATTCAGCAATACTTACTGCACAGGTTGTATGCACAAGCTTGTTTCTACAGATGAAGAACCCGAGGATTATGCTTACACACCTGAAGACGATGAGAACAAATAATATCACTTTGTCAATAGGCACGGCTTGAAAAGGTCGTGCTTTTTTATGCAAAATTTGCTTAAAAACTGCAAATTTTGCAATACGGGTTTACAATTCCTTTAAGCTCAGTATATAATAGAATACAGGCACAGATATATATTATTCATAGTGTGCTTGTTGACGAGAAGAAATTGATATATTGATATCCTCTTAATCCATTTCCCATATAAATACCCCCGTGCAGATCACGCACGGGGGTATTTGTATATTTGCCGGTTTTTAATTAATTCCGGTAATCTATATCTTCTCCTGTCAGCATAGGAAAAGAAACAAGCACTGTACCGTCAAGATTTTCCTTTCTCATATCTACTGCCGAAATACGATGATTATCGTAAGTTGTGTAATAATAAATGCCTTTATCCGCATTACAGCACGAGGTATAGATAGTAATCTCGTATTCGCCGTCTTTTACCTCACAGCAGCCTCTCTGCTGGTCAACTGAGCCGAGTATATGGAAAAACTGGCTGACGCTTTCGGTTTCGCCTTTTGCCGAAACCGAGTTAGCTTTTACAAAAGCCACACGCACAAATCTTGATTGTGACGATAAATCGCCCGGCAGTCCGATAGCTCCCATTCCTCTGCTGTAGGTTTTAAGTTCCAGCTTATCCGAGAAATTGTTCTGAGGCTGTTTTCTTGATAAATGCATATAGTCGTTCAATCTGAACATCTGCTCGTCAAAGGGCGGATTGTTGGTGAGCACACCTATCGGATTATCATAAACCTTTATTCCGTCCGATACCGATTCAACGGTTATTGCGCTGTTCCTGTCCGCAATTATCCAGTGTAGCTGACCTGCCGGCATATGCTCGTCAAAGGGCGTATCGGTTATATTGATTTTAGAAATCAGCTCTTTCGCTTCATTTACGTCTGCACACTTTGCGAGAATATACGGAATAAATTCATACTGTGCTACGTTGTCCTTATCGGGAGCGTTTTTAAAATAACGGGCATTGCCGACAAAGTTAAGCCCCGCCATACAAAGCCCTTTTTCGTTCATTGCATCATAGAACAACGGGTAACCTTTGGCAATATGAGCCGTACCGATCACTGCATAGTGGCTTTCGCAAACTCCCATATTCAGAAATTGCAATCTGAAATTTCTCGGCATGATTACAATATCCTCACCGTATGAACATTCGTAATCAAGCGTTCTGCCGAAATAGAAATCTTCTGTCTTGTATGTTGCGGCTGTACACATATTCTTACCTCCGTGTTTTTTGAGTTTCTGATATTATTATACTACATTTTCCCTCGTAAGTAAAGAAATATTACGATAAAAAGGGCAGTGCCGAAACACTGCCCTCAGACTATTCGCTTAAAAATCTCAGTCGTTGAACTTAGCCATAAGCTCCTTGATAAGCTCCTGAACCTTGTCTGCGGTTTCCTCAACGGGAACTTTATATGAGAAGCTCTTATCTCTTGCGGAAATCTCACAGCAGTTGTCCTTCAGGTTTCTAGGGCTTACAACAACTCTCAGCGGTATGCCGAGAAGGTCTGCGTCAGAGAACATAACACCTGCGCTTACCTGTCTGTCGTCATAGATAACCTCAGCACCTGCGTTCTGTAAAGCGTCATACAGCTTATCTGCACAAGCCTTAACATCTGCGTCATCTGAACGTACAGCGCAGATATGAACCTGCCACGGAGCGATAGGCATAGGCCAAATAGGACCGTAATCATCGTGGTGCGCCTCGCATACCGAAGCCGCAAGTCTGCCGACACCGATACCGTAACAGCCCATGATAGGTGTCTTTTCCTCGCCGTTGCTGTCAAGGTAGGTCATACCCATAGTCTTTGTGTACTTTGTACCGAGCTGGAATATGTTGCCGACCTCGATACCTCTTGATATTGAAATCGAGTGCTTGTGGCAGTTGGGGCAGATACCGCCGTCAAGAATCTTTGCAAAGTCGTGATATTCAACATTTGCACAATCACGGTCAATGTCAAGACCGGTGTAATGATATTCTTCCTTATTTGCACCGCAAGAAAGGTTGTTTGTATTCTGAAGCGAAGTATCAAACAGAACGGTCATATTTTCGGGAAGACCGACAGGTCCGATATATCCTGCGTTAAGACCGCACTCTTCTGTGATTACGGCAGGGTGAATCTCACAGCCTAAGAAGTTGCGGAGCTTTGTTTCGTTTACGTCAATGTCACCTCTTGTGAATACGACAACATAGCTGTCGTCTGCGTTTCTCTGATATACGACAGCTTTACAGCTCTTTTCCTTGGGAGTATGCAAAAAGTCGCATATTTCTTCTATCGTATGAATATTCGGAGTATGAACAAGCTCCATAGGTGCGGAAACTTCATCTCTAGTGTTCTCGATAATGCTGTCTGCGGCTTCCATATTTGCATTGAAACCACATTCGTGACAGCTTGCGATTGTATCCTCGCCTACGGGTGTAAGGAGCATGAATTCGTGTGAAATACTGCCGCCCATCATACCTGAATCGGACTTGACCGAGATTACCTCAGGAACACCTGCACGTCTGAATATGTTTTCATAAGCCTTGTGACACTTATCGTAATACTGCTCAAGATCTTCCTGCGATGTGTGGAACGAATAAGCGTCCTTCATTGTGAACTCGCGTACTCTGATAAGACCGCCTCTCGGACGAGCTTCATCACGGAACTTTGTCTGTATCTGATAAATCATGAAAGGGTACTTTGTGTAGCTCTTGCCGTATTCACGCACAAGATGTACAGCGGCTTCCTCGTGCGTCATACCGAGTACCATAGGCATTCTGTTGCGGTCTGTGAAACGTAACAGCTCACTGCCGATGCTTTCGTATCTGCCTGACTCCTGCCAGAGTGAAGCGGGCATAACAACAGGAAACTGTACTTCCTGTCCGTCTATCTTGTCCATTTCTTCTCTGATGATCTGTTCGATCTTCTTTGTGATTCTCTTTGTGGGCGTGTATGACGAGAAGATACCGTTAGCCATATACTTGATATAGCCGCCTCTCACCATAATTGCGTGGCTGTCAATCTGACAGTCCGAGGGTCTTTCTTTAAAACGGTCGCCGACCAGCTTGTCGAGTTTCATTGCATATCCTCCTGAATTCCGGGCATAAAAAAAGCCCGAAGCATTAAATTTGCTTAGGGCGAAACATTGTTCCGTGGTACCACCTAAATTCGGTATAACCGCACTTGTATCTCTGTAACGGGAGAAACCGGTAACACTCATCGTGTACAGCTCAAAGACGGGTTCGATAAAACCTTGTCGGGAGCTTGCACCAACCGCTCTTTCTCTGTGACGCAGATTTATCTACTGTTTCTTGTCATAGCTTTTCTGTATAGTATTATTTTAGCACAGAGTAGAGGGATTGTCAAGGGGGAAGAGGGAACACCGCAGAGCATTTCCTCTGCGGTGTTTTACGGAGTATGTTTGTTTATCTTTAAGCTGTATTCTGAATTTATGATGCAAGTGCCTTACCGAGAGCAACGCACTGCTCGGTAGCTGTGTCGTCGGGAGCTTCGTTGCAGATAACGCCTTCGCCTGCCATAACTGCGCCGTCAGCGATGCACTGTTCCTCCCAGTTTCTCATCCATTCGCCGTCGCCCCAGCCGTAAGAACCGAAAAGTCCTACCTTCTTGCCTGACAGCTTTGCTTCACAAGCGTTGAACATAGGCTCAAACTCGCTGTCCTCAAGCTGTTCACTGCCCATTGAAGGACAACCGAAAGCGATAGAATCAAACTGATCTACCATATCCGCCGAGAAGTCAGCCGCTGTGAATACGCTTACCTCTGCGCCTGCGCTCTTTACGCCCTCTGCAACCGAGCCTGCCATAGCCTCAGTGTTGCCTGTTCCGCTCCAATATACTACTGCTGTTTTCATAATAAAAATCCTTTCATTCTGATATTTTTTATATTATGCAACCGTAAGCTGCACGATACTCCTGCCGTTTGCCCACATCTTTTGGTAGACAGCTCTGCACTTGTCAAATCTTGCAAAGGTGCGCATAGCCTCGCACTCGTTGCAGTATACCTTCCAACAGCCCGTGCATCTGCTGTTTTTGCCCCCGTTATCAATAAATCCGATAACATCTCCGAGCGGATAACCTAAGAACAGTCCTATCTCGTGCGGAAATAAATCGCTTTTCGCCAGCTTGCCGCCAAGTACCTCAAGGCACAAATCAATATCTGTATTCTCGTATCCGTGACATTTCATAAAACGCTCAACGCCCGGTCGGCTGAAATCCTTAGCAAGACGTTTCGCCCTGTATACATATATAAGCGCCGTGTTCTCACGCTTTCTCAGAACCGTTACGGTAATGCCCTTGTCGGACAGTTCCTTGTTCCAACGCTCTACAGCCTTGTTAAGCTCATCCGTACTGCTGTATCTGTAATTGAAAAGATTCGCCGTCTTTAGCGATGCAAGAGTAGGGGAGCAATTGTCAATCAGATATTGTTCAAAACAGCACCCGTTCATATTGATGCACTTCTTTCCGCTAAAAGCTGTGATAAAGCAACCACACTGCTTGAGTGTACTCTTGCCACAGGAACGCTGTTGCGCTTCGCCTCCTGTGTTGCACTCAGCATCATCTTGTGCGATACCGTATTTGTAAACAGTATCAGTAAATCGGGAGTGCCGACCTTCTTTTTAAGCGAGCTGTTTTCCTTTACAAAGACTTTAGCCTTATCGTAACCGTAAGCCTTGCATATATCCGCATAGCGTGTTTCCATGCGCTCGTTACCGCCGATTATTACTACGCTCATATCCTGTCCTTTCTGATGAAATGTGTTAGTTAAAACTAACCGTATTCGTTTAAATAAACGGCGAAATGCCGTTTATTCGTCAAGTTGTCGTATGTAAACTGTGTTAGCTTAAGCTAACTGTATATAGTTTATCATACGGTTTTCGTTTTGTCAATAGGGCATCGGCAATTTTTATAGAATTTTTTTGCCTCCGTAACAAATTCAAAAGCAGGCTCGCCTTTTATCAGCTTCTTTGAATACAGCCCCAATAACACCGGTGCCAACCCGTCGATGCGGATATATTCAAGTTCGCTGTCATTCATACACGGCATCATCGGAAAAGCGGTTACCCCAAGCCCTGCCTTTGCCATAGCAAAAGCCGCCTCGCAGCCGTCCGCAAGCAGTACGTTGCTGTTATTCGGCATACCGAGCTTCATATACCCTTCCATTGCCGCATCGGGACACTTGTGCCTTTTAATAAGTATAACACGTCTGCCGTTTATATCGTTTATATTTATGCTTTTTCTTCCGCTCAGCTCATCGTCTTTCCGGCATATCAGCATAACCGGACACTCACACAGTGCAGTAAAGCACTCTGCTTTTGCGGTTTCGTTTTCAGCCTTGATAGCGAATATGATCTGCAGCTTGTTTTCCTCAAGCAGATTATCAAGCGATTTAAACGGCATCATAGTAATCTCCGGCTCAAAATTCGGATACATCTTCCCGATAATGTTCATCACCGGTACAGCCGCATCAAGCTCGTACTGATTATGAACACCGATAGCTACTGTCCGCTTTTTCTCCTTAACATTGGTACTCAGACGATGGATAGAATTCATCGCCGTCCTGACTATCGTTTCCGCATCGCCTATAAAGATCAGTCCCTCTTTTGTAAGCTGTACGCTTTTGTTCGTTCTCAGAAACAACCGCACCCCAAGCTCCGCCTCAAGCGATGAAATCTGATGGCTGACGGCAGGCTGGCTTATATTCACTATTTCTGCCGCTTTTGAAAAATTGAGGGTTTCCGCAACCGCAAGAAAGCATTCAAGCTGAGTAGTATTCATAACAAACTCCTTTTTTAATTAACGATAAATATTCTTTATTGATTATAACATATTTGTATTTTACATTCAAGACCGTTTGGTGTATTATTATCAAGGAGATAAACTGTTAGCATATTATCGGTAAGGAGGTTAACCGTTATGAATGAAACCAACATTCAGGCGATAATGATTGATAACAAGACCATAAATCAGCGTATCGAAAACAGCCTGAACGTGATTTTTGCAGATATTGACATTACTGCGGCACAGGGCAGAGTGCTTATGTATATTGCAAATTCCCCCGAAAAAGATATATTCGCCGCCGACTTGCATAGACGTCTTTGCATCTCAAAGCCTTCGGTTTCCGCACTTATTAAAAAGCTGAAAAAATCGGGATATATAAGCTGTACAGGCTGTGAAAGCGATGAACGCTACAAAAATCTTACCGCAACAAATAAGGGCAAGGAAACTGCAGGGCTTATATCCCGTCATATGAGAAATATAGAGCAGGCGGCATTCCGCAGCTTTACAGATTCCGAGCTGGATGAATTCATGCGGCTTCAGAAAAAGCTGCTGAACAATATAGACAACATAAATACAGATAACTTGAAACAGAAAGGATGACTGATTAAGTGAAAGAGCTTCTTAAACAGGTAAAGCAGTACAAGAAAGATTCTGTCTTAGCTCCCGTCTATTCGGCACTTGAGGTTGTTATGGAGGTAATAATCCCTTTCGTAATGGCGTTGCTGATCGACGAAGGCGTAGAGAAAGGCGATATGAACAAGATACTGCTTTACGGAATAATTATGATAGTCCTCGCTATGATAAGTCTTTTTGCAGGAATGATGGCAGGCAAATATGCCGCAAGCGCATCATCGGGCTTTGCCTGTAATCTAAGAGAGGCGATGTACCGTAACATACAGCGCTTCTCATTTTCAAACATAGACAAGTTCAGTACGGCAGGACTTGTTACCCGTATGACGACCGATGTAACAAACGTTCAGAACGCATATCAGATGATAATAAGAATAGCCGTGAGAGCGCCTCTTATGCTGATAAGCAGTATGGCTATGTGCTTTGTGGTAAATGCGGATATGAGCTTTATATTCCTCGGCGCTATAGTTTTCCTTGCGGTAGTTCTTGTGATAATTATGCTCAGGGCAATGAAGATTTTCAATGTGGCATTCACAAAATATGACGACCTTAACGCAAGCGTACAGGAGAATATTTCAGGCATCAGAGTGGTGAAATCGTACGTCCGTGAGGATTATGAGAATGAAAAGTTCAAGAAAGCCTCCGGCAATCTTTATAATATGTTCAAAAAAGCCGAAAGCACCCTTGCTTTCAATAACCCTGTGATGATGCTTGTGATCTATGCCTGTATTATGGCAATCTGCTGGTTCGGAGCTAAGTTTATCGTTGTTGACAAGACCTTGCAGATAGGCGAGCTTACATCGCTGTTCAGCTATGTAATGGGTTCACTGATGTCGCTTATGATGCTCTCGATGATATTCGTTATGATTACAATGAGCGTTGCAAGTATGCGCCGTATAACCGAAGTTCTGCGTGAACAGCCCGATCTTGCCGAGCCTTTCGCTCCCGTAGAGTTAATGTCAAACGGCAGCATAGACTTTGATAATGTGCATTTCAGATACCATAAGACAAGCGAGGAGGAGGTCCTCACCGACATAAACCTGCACATAAAGTCAGGTGAAACCATCGGCATAATCGGCGGAACAGGTTGCGGAAAGACCAGTCTTGTAAATCTTATCAGCCGTCTTTATGATGTACAGCAGGGAAGCGTAAAGGTAGGCGGCGTTGATGTAAAGGACTACGATATGAAGTTCCTGCGTGATCAGGTATCGGTAGTACTTCAGAAGAACGTCCTGTTTTCAGGCACTATACTTGATAATCTACGCTGGGGCAACGAAAACGCCACCGAGGAAGAATGTATCGAGGCTTGTAAGTGGGCTTGCGCTGATGAATTCATCGAGCGTTTCCCCAATAAGTACAATACGGTTATTGAGCGTGGCGGTACTAACGTATCCGGTGGTCAGAAACAGCGTATATGTATAGCAAGAGCACTTCTCAAAAAGCCTGCCGTGCTTATCCTTGACGATTCCACAAGCGCAGTAGATACAGCTACAGACGCAAAGATAAGAGCGGCATTCCAGAAGTGCATACCCGGTACAACCAAGATAATTATTGCACAGCGTGTATCAAGCGTTCAGGATGCAGATCGCATAGTCGTTCTTGACGACGGCAGAATAAACGGTGTAGGAACGCACGATGAGCTTGTTGCCAATAATGAGATATACAGAGATATATACGAATCTCAGACAAAGGACGGCGGCGACTTTGACCGCCCCCAGAATTAAGGAAAGGAGCGTAACGTAATGGATAAAAGAAAAATGGGACCCCGTCCCGATGTTTCACCGAAGGAACAGGTAAAACTGCTCGGCAGAATTATTAATTACACATTCAGCCGTTATAAATTCTCGTGCATCTGCGTAGTTGTATGTATTCTTGTGCAGGCGGTCACAACGCTTGCCGGAATGCTTTTTGTACAGTCGCTTATCGACGATTATATCAAGCCTATGATTGCAGCCAAAAGCACAGACTTCACACCTCTTGCGTTTGCAATGCTCAAACTTGCGATTGTTTACGTTGTCGGTCTTGCGGCATCTTATGCGTATAACAGGATAATGGTAAACGTAGGACAAGGTACGCTCAGAAACTTCCGTAACGACCTTTTCACCAATATGGAAAAGCTCCCGATAAAGTATTTTGACACACACCAGCACGGTGATATAATGTCGGTTTATACAAATGATATTGATACATTCAGACAGTTTATCTGTCAGAGTATACCTCAGGTGATAAACTGCGGTACTACAGTTATAATCTCGCTTGTTTCTATGCTTATTATGAGCATACCGATGACGATACTTGCCGTAGGTATGGCGGCTGTGATGCTTGTTGTAACAAAGAAGATCGCCGCAAAATCAGGTAAATATTTCGGTAAACAGCAGCACGATCTGGGCGAGGTTGATGGCTTTATTGAAGAAATGCTTGACGGTCAGAAGGTAGTAAAGGTGTTCTGTCACGAGCAGGAGGCAATAGACGATTTTGTAAAGATAAACGATAACCTAAGAAACAGTGCATATAAGGCAAACAAGTATGCGAATATCCTGATGCCGATAAACGCCAATATAGGCAACATCAGTTATGTTTTATGTGCGTTGCTCGGCGCAGTGCTTGCAACAAACGGCTTCGGCGGTCTTACTCTCGGTACTATTGTTTCATTCTGTACTCTCAACAAGAATTTCACAAACCCGATTTCACAGCTAAGCCAGCAGATGACGTTCGTGATAATGGCTTCAGCAGGTGCAAAGCGTCTGTTCGACCTTATGGATCAGAAGCCTGAACACGATGACGGTTATGTTGAACTTGTCAATGCCGAAATAGACGAAAACGGCAATATTACGGAGGTCGATCACCGCACAGGCAAATGGGCGTGGAAGCATCCTCATAAGGCTGACGGCACAGTTTCGTATAAAAGGCAGGAGGGCGGTATCGTCTTTGACGGTGTAGACTTTGGCTACACTGACGAAAAAATGGTGCTTCACGACATAAAGCTATATGCAAAGCCCGGTCAGAAGATTGCATTTGTAGGCTCGACCGGTGCAGGAAAAACTACCATAACCAATCTTATAAACCGTTTCTACGATATTCAGGACGGTAAGATAAGATATGACGAGATCAATATTAATAAGATAAAGAAGCCCGAACTGCGTAAGTCGCTCGGCATCGTTTTACAGGAAACCAATCTGTTCACAGGTACGGTAATGGATAATATCCGCTACGGCAAGCTGGACGCTACGGATGAAGAATGTATAGCCGCCGCAAAGCTTGCTAATGCCGACAGCTTTATAAGAAGACTTCCCGACGGTTATCAGACTATGCTTACAGGCGACGGCGCTAATTTAAGCCAGGGTCAGCGTCAGCTGTTATCTATAGCAAGAGCGGCGGTCGCAGATCCGCCTGTACTGATTCTTGATGAGGCTACCTCGTCAATAGATACCCGTACCGAAAAGCTTGTACAGGCGGGAATGGACGCACTTATGCACGGCAGAACAACATTCGTTATCGCTCACAGGCTTTCAACCGTGCGCAACTCCGATTGTATTATGGTGCTTGAGCAGGGCAGAATTATCGAGCGTGGCACGCATGACGAACTTATAGAAAAGAAGGGCAAGTATTACAGCCTGTACACCGGTAACTTCTCGGAAGAAACCGCCTAAGTGCCGATGCGGCACGGCAAATTCGCCGTTCTTGGTGTTGGCAATCTGCGTGACATCCGTTACCGGCGGTGTGGCAATGTTGTTTCTGATTTACCGTTATGGAAGTCAGTGCTTTGCGTAACCTCATTTGAAAGACAGATAATATAAGTTAGATACACAGAAATCCGCTGTTTTTATAACGGCGGATTTTTAAGTATACGGTTATATAACGTTTAAAAAATGCCGTGACAGCTCACGATCGGGTCAGTCACGGCGGTTTTATGTATTATTTTGAACTGCTCTGATATTTCAGCTTAGTTGCAAGTCCTCCTCTGATATGGCGCTCGTCCTTGTTTTTTTGTAATATTTTCTTGACTTTTTCCGCAAGATGCGGATCTGTTTTCGCAAGTCTGACAGTCACGTCCTGGTGAACCGTACTTTTGCTTATTCCGTACACTTTGGCTGTACTGCGAACCGTTGCTTTGTTATCTATTATATATTCTCCGAGTATGACACATCTTTCACGTTTCGTATCCGGTACTGTTCTTGTTCCGGCTTTCACAAAATCGCCCCTTTCATAAGACAGCACGGCTTATGACAACCGTGCATATCGTTTGCTCAAATATATGCTGTAAGGAGCGTAAATATGATAACACCGTACCTTAACAGGTACGGTGCAGTGTTATCAGTTGTGCATTTCGTTTGTATCTCTGCCGGTGTCTATTACTTCGTTTTGTCTGAAGAAAAGCGATATGCACCATACAGCCGCAAGCGCTACTACTATATACAGAATCCTGCTTATAATACCTGCACTTCCGCCGAATGCCCAGGCTATTACGTCAAATTGGAACAATCCGACCAGTCCCCAGTTGAGTCCGCCTACAAGCAATATAAAAAGAGCTATCTTGTCAAGCATAATTACCGTTACCGTCCTTCCGTTAAACGTGAATGCCTGTGATTTTGCATCACATACGCACTCTTTTAGTATTGTTACCGCAAAAAAGAGCATTATACTTGTTAGAAATGCACAAAAAAAGCGTAAAATTATAAAAAATAATCAGAAATATCACAAAACGATAAAAAATATGAAAAAAGTGTTGACAAACGGGTGGATTTCGTGTAAAATATATTACTGTCAGGTGGCGAGAGCAAAACACAAAACGAAAGAAAAGCGGTAACGTGAGTGCTTAAGATGAGTGTTTTGAATCAAAACCTTTTATGTGGAAGCTTAGCTCAGCTGGGAGAGCATCTGCCTTACAAGCAGAGGGTCATAGGT
>OLZV01000154.1_pt1 | contig 36147 bp, 29 predicted proteins | sample 1644531 | NCBI WGS metagenome assembly OLZV01 (sample SAMEA103958115, study PRJEB25191) | human gut metagenome | biome: human-associated habitat [ENVO:00009003]; feature: intestine environment [ENVO:2100002]; material: feces | place: Germany | collected 2013/2015
GTCGAGGGGCAGGCCAGCCAGCTTGCCGCCCTCTGCGTGGAGGCAAAGCCCGGCGACACCGTCCTCGACCTCTGCGCCGCCCCCGGCGGCAAATCCGCAGCCATCATCGCCGCTACCGGAGGCAAAGCCCTCCTGACCGCCACGGATCTCCATGAACACCGGCTGCCCACCCTGAAGGAAAACCTGGACAGGCAGGGATCCCCCTTCGTCAGGACGGCGCAGGCGGACTGGTCCCTTCCCTGCCGCACGGAATGGAAGGGCCGCTTTGACGCCGTGCTTCTGGACGTTCCCTGTTCCAACACCGGAGTCATCCAACGCCGCGTGGATGTGCGCTGGCGCCTGACTCCGGAGGAAATCCGCCGCCTGGCCGCGCTCCAGAAGACCATCCTGGAAAATGCCTCCCACGCCGTCAAGCCGGGCGGCAGACTGGTTTATTCCACCTGTTCCATTGACGCGGAGGAAGACGGGCTGCTGGTCAGGGACTTTCTGCAGAACCATCCGGAATGGACGCTGAAAGAAGAAAAACTTATCCTTCCCCACGAGGAAAAATCGGACGGAGCGTATGCGGCCCTTTTGATCTGTGCTTGACCTCGGCTTCAATTTGTCAACAATGCGTGTTCCTGATTAATATCATTCCATTATGTCCCGCAAACCCATCATTGCCGCCAACTGGAAGATGAACATCGGCCCCGCCGAAGGCGCCCAGTTCATCGAAAGCTTCAAAAACCTCATTAAGGGGAAAGACATCTCGTGCGACGTAGTCATCATCCCTCCTTTCACCACCATTCCCTCCGTGCAGAACGCCCTGGGCGGTTGCTCCTGCATCGCCGCCGGAGCCCAGAACGTCTCCCAGTACGACAACGGAGCCTACACTGGGGAAATCTCCACCAGCATGCTGAATGAACTGGGGCTCAAGTATGTGGTGCTCGGCCACAGCGAACGCCGCCAATATTTCGGAGAAACGGATGCCATCATCAACGCCAAAATCAAGAAGGCCATCGCCGCAGGCATTACCCCCATTTTCTGCATCGGCGAAACGAAGGACGAACGCCTGGGAGGCATTTTGGAACCTGTGCTGGAAATCCAGCTCAAGGGCGGCCTCAAGGATCTCACCCCGGAGGAGGTATCCAACCTGGTCATCGCCTATGAACCCGTCTGGGCCATCGGCACCGGCCTGACCGCAACTTCCAAGGAAGCTCAGGAAGCCCATTCTTTTATCCGCAAGGTTATTTCCGACGTCTTCGGAGCAGACGCCGCCGCCAAGGTGCGCATCCAGTACGGCGGCTCCGTAAAACCGGAAAACGTGGAGGAACTCATGGCCCAGCCGGACATTGACGGGGCTCTGGTGGGCGGCGCTTCCCTGAAGCCGGAATCCTTCGCTGCTCTGGTAACTTCCGCCAAATAAGCGGAATCCGGCGCCACCCTTTCTACAGGCCGGTCCTTCACGGGACCGGCCTTTTTCATCTCCGGAGCACCGGCCTCGCTCTTTTCACCCAAGAGCGCAGTTTCTGCCTTTTCAAGCGGCCTAAATCGTGCATAATGGCGGGAAATCATGAAAACCCGCTTACTTACCCCACGCAGCAAAGGTTTCACGCTCATTGAAGTTCTCGTAGTCATCGCCATCATTGCCCTGCTGGCAGGCGTCTCCTACAGCATTTATTCCCATGCCACGGAAACGGCGGCCAGGACACGCTGCACGGACAACCTGCGCCGCATTAGCGACTGGGGCAAGGAATTCGCAGGCCAGAACGGCGGGAAACTGCCCTCCAGCGGCATGAAAGACAGCCTCCTGAGCGCCAGGGAATGCCGGAACTGGTGGGACGCACTGGCGCCCATCGTTAATGCGGAACAACCCGACTTGATCGCCCGGAACGCCAAGGAACCCAACATGCTCCCGGACACGTTCCGCTGCAAAAACGACAAGCGTCCGGAAATCCTTGGAGCGGAGGATGCCAACCTTCCCGCCGGGCCGAACACCATTTCCTACACCAGCTGGCTGGACAACCGGAAGGGACGTCCCATGAATGTGGCGCGCGGTCAGGCCCTGCGGGGCAAACCCTGGATCAGCGACGGCATCCCGATTGACGGGCGCAGCGTCATCACGGAACAGGATTTTGAGGAAATCGTAGTCCCGGCCCTTGAACGCCACCAGGGAGGAATCATGGTGCTTTATGCGGACGGAAAAATATCCCCCGTTGAGGACCCTACGCTTAACAAAGTCACCCAAGGTTCCTGAACCCCTTGTTTCTCCGCCCGGCGCGGGAGGGAAGCTGCCGGACCATTGCCGGCAATCCAGTGGAATTTTCTTCCCACTCCCACTGATTCGCCTTTACGAAACCGGGATAATCATTAAGGTTAGCGTCCAGATGAATCAGCATGCTCCCTTCCTGCATCCGTACGATGGAATGATACCACTGTCTGTGGCGGGGTATATCCTGGGAACCGTTCTGCTGCTGGCCCACCTGTATGCGCTGGTAAAAAGGCATCAGGTGCAGGCTTTTCTGCTGGCGTCTCCGCGCAACCACCTGCTGGCTCAGATTCTGCTGGCCGGCGGCCTGTTCTGGTTCTTTCTGCTGGTGGCTCCCGAAGGATTGGGCGTGCTGAGCCGCTTTCGGGTGGGGCTGGCGGAATTTGAAGGTATCCGCTGGCTGCTCCAGCTGGCATGCCCCGTCTTTCTGGTGCTGATGGTCACGCAGGTGAAAAACCTGCTCTTTCCACGGGCGCTGGGCATCTTCGGCCTGATGGTGGCGGCTCCCCTCCTCAGTGCCGCCTTCCTTCAGGAGCCAGTGACCAGGCTCCTTATTCCCATCTGGTGTTACATCGTCATTTTCCTTTCGATTCTCTGGATAGGCAAGCCCTACCTGTACCGCGACATGGTCAATAAAATATGCTCCAAGCCTGCTTGGTGGACGCCTCTTTGCCTGGGAGGAATGGCCTATGGAGCCGCCATTCTGCTTTGCGCCATCCTGTGGTGGTAGAGAGGCCGCCCCTTCCGGCACGCTTCATCACGCAGAAAAGACATTCAGCCGCAGGAGAAAGCCTCCGGCAAAAACAGGCATACGCAGGACGGATTTTTCCGGAACGGCCTGTTTTTTCCTCCTGCTGCAAGAATCAATAGCGGTTCCGCTTATTATATATGATATTCCATATTCCTTTCATGTGCTCTACCCTGCGTTCCTCCATCCTGGCCAGCATAGCCTTCTGGCTGCTTACCCTTGCCCCCTCACTGGCGGACAGGCCCAATATCGTCCTTATCCTGGCTGATGACATGGGATGGTCCGACCCGGGCTGCTACGGTTCGGAAATACCCACTCCAGCCCTGGATACTCTGGCCAGACAGGGGATGCTGGCAACCCGGCTCTACACCGCTTCCCGCTGTTCACCCTCCCGGGCCTCCATCATGACCGGCTGCGAACCTCACAAGGTGGACGTAGGGCTCCTGGATGACGACAGCGGGCACCCCGGCTACCGCGGACGCCTGAACCCGGATATCCCCACCCTGCCGGAACTTCTGAAAAAAGCGGGATACCGTACCTACCTTTCCGGGAAATGGCATCTTGGAAAAGTTCAGGGAGCCTATCCATGGGATCGCGGCTTCGACCGTTCCCGCGGTTTGCTGGGTGGAGCGGCAGATTACTACAGGCCCATGCCGGACAGACCCTTCGGTGAAAACGGGAAACTGCTCCGTCCGGAGGATCTGCCGGAGGATTTTTACATGACGGACGATATCACCAAAACGGCTCTGGCCTATATTGACGATGCCGCCAAAAGCAGGCAGCCCTTCTTCCTTTACGTGGCTTATACGGCTCCGCATACACCCCTCCAGGCCCCCCGGAGGGAAATAGAAAAAATGCTCCCGTTCTACAACGGCAAATCCCCCCATGCCATCGCTTCCAAAAGACTGGAAAAACAAAAGCTGCTGGGAATCGTCCCTCCTACAGCCAAACTGGGCATGGCCGGCAAATTCAATCCAGAAGGCTATGGAAAAACTTCCGCAAAGCGGAAGGATTATATTGCCGAATGCATGGCCGCCTACGCCGCTCAAATCGCTATCATGGACCGCGGCATAGGCCGCATTCTCGCGTCCCTGGAACGTCACCGCCTCAGTGACAATACTATCGTCATGTTTTTATCAGACAATGGCGCAACAGCGGAAATACCCCAGAACAATAAAAACAAGAAGACTACCCTCCCCACAGGCCCACTGGGAGAAGTCGGATGCAGGGACGGATACGGCCCCATGTGGGCGGCTGTGTCCAATACCCCTTACCGCCAGTATAAAATAGAAACCTTTGACGGAGGGCTGTCCGCCCCCTTCATCATTCGCTACCCTTCCAAAATACGTCCGGAATCGCGCTACCACTCGCCTTTCCTGCTCCAGGACATCGCCCCAACCTGCCTTGCGTGGGCCGCTCTCCCAATTCCGGCCCATATGGACGGCAAGCCGCTCAACACCTACTGGAATAATCCTCCGAAACTTCCTCCGTCCAAGGTGTGGGACTTCATTCCCAATACCTGCCCTCCCCGCACTATCTTCTGGGAACATCAGAGAAACCGGGCGGCCCTGACAAGTCAATTCAAGCTGGTGGCCCCCAACCGAGGCCCTTGGCAGGTGTACGACATCAGGGACAGGACGGAACAGAAAAATCTGGCATCCAGGCACCAGACGCTTGTAGAACAATTGTCCGCGCAGTACAGGAAATGGGCGGCGGAAAACCATGCCGAATGACACGGCACGGCAGGAAAACGGGCATACGCGCCCTAAACGTTTCTATGGGAATCCCCTTCCGGAAGAAAATTCTGATTTCCGTTTCCTCAAGTAACGGAAAACGGCACGTGATTCACCGGGAAAGAAAAAGCAGGGAATAACAGTTATTCCCGTCCGCGGCAACATTCCTGCCTCCCGGGCATTCCGGGAACCATTCATTATTTTCACACTCCTTGCCATCCTTTCCCATGAAGGGGAATTGCATAAAAATCCGCTTCTTCATTAGGATTTTTCCTATGCCCTATTTTTTGCCCTGTAATCAAAAATAATTCCTTTATAAGGTTAAAACTAGACAAAACACCGCTGTTTACCAAATCATTTCCCAAAAGGAAAACTCTTCTTTTTTCCTAACAATTATTGGAATAAAAGAATCCTTATCATTCAAAGAAATATCGTATTAGAATACTTCTAAATTAGCAAAAAACTCATTGATTGTAAATAAACTTAATTTAAAATGCCATAAGAAAAAACCTTTCTGCACCTTACCTCCGTTCTGTACTGCCGTCACACCAGATATGGAATATTTTTGATAATCAATTCATAACACACCTTTAACAAAACTTGCACAGCGTCTTTTTATGTTCAAAGAGCCCTCTTTCCTCAAAAAAGCAAATCTGTTCCAGCCTATTCTGGTTGTCGTGATCTCCATCATCGGAGGGACTCCCATGGAAGGAGCCAATACGGGGAAAATAGTCCTTTTGATCATTCTGGGCGCCGCTTTCATTGTATGGCATGTGGAATGCCAGAGACTGCTCAACAGGAACCGGGAAACCAGGGAGCATGCCTGCGCCCTGAAAAACCGCAGTGCGGCTCTTTACAAAAAAACTTACGCCGCCCTGAGCGGAGAATACGAAAACTTCGCCAATAAACTGAATGGAGAAAGTTGCCGGGAGGCAAAAACGGACGGTTCAAGGGGGACGACGGAAAGCTTCAACGGGGCCTGCCTGTTCCTGTGCTCCACCATTGCCGCTGCGCTGGCTGAATATAAAAACTCCCTTGTCTTTGAAGTGCTTTATATTCAGGCAGAGCGGCGGAAAGACCAAACCTTGCTGCACGTTACAGGCTACGCACAGGGAGAACACAATAACGACACCCCTTCCCTGCTGGCACAGCCTCCGCGGCCCGTAACGAAAACACCCGCCATGCTGGATGAACAATTATTCGCGGAACGCCACCTCAGCCCCCTGGTTCTTTCCAACCCGGAAGAAGTGCAGCGCAGCTTTTTCCGGAAGCGCAACCAGCCTCCGGAGGAAAAATACATGCAGTATCTGGCCATTCCCGTCCTGAGCAAGAGAAATGAAATCATCGGGCTTATCGAAATCGCCGTTAAAAAGAATCCGTTCATTTCGCCCGTCACCATGCTGGAAGCTCATGAATTGGCCGACGTTAAATCATGGCTGTACCATTTAAAGGACCATTTCCTGTTGTTTCATGAAATAGAACGCGCCGTCCGGGATGGATTCCCATGACGGCAGTACGGACAGAATAGCCTGCTACGCCCGGCGCCATATTCCTTAAAAATTTCCTGGAATATATATTCTGGCATATTTACAATCAACTACTTCTATCTTTTTAACCAGAACGGTTACCGCCATATAATGCTATTAACCTGTAAGTGAAACAGATAGCACTTGGGTCATTTTCTGCATCTGAAACAAGAAAGAAAAAACCCTGTAAACTATTGGGTCTACAGGGTTTCAAAAAAGGAATGGTACTTGGACCGGGACTCGAACCCGGGACCAATAGATTAAAAGTCTACTGCTCTACCAACTGAGCTACCCAAGCACTTACCCTTGCTGGAAGGGCGCAAGCAGTAAACACCACACCCCCTTTCATGGCAAGCGTAAAATGGAAGATGGACAAAAAAAGATCAGGATTCCATGCATTCCAGCCATCTCGCACGCCATTCGGCAGGAATACGCGCAGGGCGGCCCTGCGGCATCTGGATCAAGGCCAGCTGCTGATGAGCCCTGACCAGAAGATCATTATTGGAAGCGCGCCGCATTTCAAAATCGCACCAGAAACGGGCCCGGTCCACGGATTGAAGCCATCCCGTCGTCAAAATGGTGTCTCCCAGAACGGCCGGACGCACATAGTCAATCTCATGGCGCACCACCACGGCAAACTGCTGCAAATCGCTCATGGTTTTGTAATCCATTCCCAATTTAGCGCCAAGTTTGGTACGGCAGGCCTCAATCATGCGCAAATAGGCCAAGTTATGGACTACTCCGCCACAGTCCGTATCATAAAACATGACTTCATCTTCCGTATGAAACATCAGCTCCGGATTCATGCCTGCCATTGTAAAAAGGAAACAGGCGGGCTGAAAGGAAATTCCGGTTCAGCCGCGCCATGCATGATGCGTCCGCGCCAGCGTCAGCACGCAAACGGAAGCAGCCCCGGCGCGGAGGAGCAGACGGGCGCAGGAATCTGCCGTGGCTCCGGTCGTAAAAACATCATCCACCAGCAGCACATCCCTGCCCCTGACGGAGCTGCGTTTCATCCTTTTTTCATCCGCTGCATAAATTTTACGGGCATGTCTGAGCCGCTGCTCCCGCGACAAGCTGGCCTGGGGAAGCGTATCCGGCAGGCGTTTCAGCACGCCGGCATACGGCCAGCCCAGTTCCTCTCCCAGTAAAACCGCCAGTTCCTGCGCCTGGTTGTACCCCCTTCGAGCCTGTTTGCCGCGGTGCATGGGCACGGGAACGAGCAGGCGTTTTTTCCCGCCGAACCAGTGAGGATTTCCACGCACTGCCTCTGCCATCATCTGCGCGAAGGAGCCGGCCAGATGAACAGCTCCCCCATATTTGAAAGCCAGCAGAAGATCCCGCAATGATCCCGTATTCACATACACGGCACGGGCTTCCTCAAAAGAGGGGAGAAACGCCGCGCAGCGGCGGCATAATCCGGACGGGATGCAGGAACCCTCCGCCGGTTCCCCGCAGACGGCACAAAAGGGAGGCTCGACAGGCACGAAACTTCCGCGGCAGTCCGGGCAGACATGGCAGCCATCCAGGCCGCCGCGCCCGCACAACTCGCAGACAAAAGGATACACCCAGGAAAGCCATTCCCTGGCAACCGCCCTCAGCATTCCCCGCACGGCAGAAAGTTGAAAGAGGCTCCTATCGTCCGTCTCTCCCATCGGGGAAGTCGGCGTCCTCCTCTTCCGGCATCTCTTCCAGAAGCTTGTCTATGGTTTCAATGAAACGCCATGGGCACCGCTTGCGCTGGTATTTACGCCACAGCACATCGCGCAGAGTCACCCAGTGAGCCCGCGTCAATTCCACACGTTCCCATTCCACATCGTCACGTTCCGCACGGCCCACCTTGGGGGCGCACTCCAGCTTCCATTTGCCGGCATGGTGGCACGCCCTGTACACCAGGGTTCCCTCTTCCGTGCGTTCTTTCCACGTGTGAACTTCCATGGAGGCGAGTGTAAGGAAGAAGCGTTCCGGGTAAAGAGGAATTTTTCTAGTCATCCGTCCTTGCGCGATTAATATGGCTCCGTCATGAACGACACTGAAATGATCGAATGCCGCGAGCCTGCCCTTCAAATGCAGCGCCTCATCGCCATCATGAAACGTCTGCGCGCCCCCCACGGCTGCCCCTGGGACGCGGAACAAACCCACCATTCCCTGATTTCCAATATGATTGAGGAAGCCTATGAAGTCGTGGACACCATTCAGCGGAATGACTGGACGCAGCTGAGGGAAGAATTGGGCGATGTTTTGCTTCAAGTGGTTTTTCATGCGGAGATTGCCCAGGAAGCAGGGCGTTTCGATTTCAATGACGTGGCTGCGGAAGTAAGCGAAAAACTCGTCCGCCGCCATCCCCATGTATTTGCCCAGTCCAAGGCGGACACGACGGATGCCGTATTGGCACAGTGGGACAAGATCAAACGCCGGGAAAAGGGAGCGGAAACAACCCCGTACCTGCATGGAACAGGCAAGGGGCTGCCTCCCATGCTCCAGGCATGGAAGCTCCAGAAAAAAGCCGCCAAAGTAGGATTTGACTGGACGGACGCCCAAGGCGCCCTTGACAAGGTGAAGGAAGAAACCGCGGAATGCGGGGAAATTCTTTCCGCGCCGGAGGAAGACCCACGCGTCGCGGAGGAATTGGGAGATCTTCTGTTTTCCGTAGTCAACCTGTGCAGGAAAAAGGGAATCGACCCGGAAACGGCCATGGCCGGAGCAAACAGAAAGTTTGAGCGGCGTTTCAACGAAATGGAACGGCTGCTTGCCAAAGACGGCCTTTCTCTGGAAGAAGCCTCTGCGGACGCCATGGAGGAACGCTGGCAGCAGGCGAAATCCGCCCGGTAACGAAAACCGGGGTCAGGCCATCATGTCCATGTTCGGGTCTTTCCAGGCCGGATCATATCCCCTGGCATAGCTGAACACATGCTTGTGCATGTATTCGAAGTACTGCTCCTTCTGCATGGGGGTGAGCCGTTCCCAGATGGCTACGTTCAAGGCGCGGCACACCTTCTGCATCATTTTCAGGGTAAGCTGGCGCCCCTGCCGGGCTTTTTGAACCTGTTTGTGGGTAAGCTGCTCCGGAGAAATCTCCACCAGATCGTGATTGGTCAGATGCCAGCGTTTCATCAGTTCATCCAAAGGCTGTTCTCCGTGGTTGCGTCCGGTTGCTGTGGCTTCCTCGTCCATACACCTCTCTTCGTGCCTTATTTCCGGGAAATAGGCAATACATGATTGCCCCATCAGCACTTTTTTTGCATTTCCAGTTGCCCGGCGTCCGGATACATGGTTCAATCCCGCCCCGTTGCAATAAGATGATTAGCGAGAAAGAGGAATTACTGGAATGGCGCAAACGCGCCGCCGCACAGCCCGCGGGACGGGTAGTCCTGGATCTGGAGGCAGACAGCCTGCACCGCTATCAGGAAAAAATCTGCCTGATCCAATACGCGGATGAAACGGGTTCCTGCCTGATCGACCCTCTCTCCATCGAAGACATGGGGCCTTTCTACAACTGGCTGAAGGAAACGGAAGTCTGGATGCACGGCGCGGACTACGACATGAGCCTCTTTCAACACGCCTGGGAAACGTTGCCCGCCATGATCTGGGATACGCAGACGGCGGCGCGCCTGCTGGGATTCCGCCAGTTCGGACTGGCCGCCCTGGTGGAACACTTCTACGGCATCACCCTGAGCAAATCCTCCCAAAAGGCGGACTGGGCGCGGCGCCCCCTTTCCCCGACCATGGTCACCTACGCCCTGAACGACGTAAATTACATGCTGGACATGGCGGACAAACTGACGGCCGCCCTACGGGAAAAAGGCCGCATGGGCTGGTTTGAAGAAATTTGCAGACACTCCATGGAACGCGCCCGGGAACGCCATCTGGCCGGACATCAGGACCCCTGGCGTATCCAGGGCTGCGGAAAACTGAACAGGAAAGGGCTGGCCGCCCTGCGGGAAATGTGGACCTGGCGCGATGCGGAAGCCAAAACATGGGACAAGCCCGCATTCATGGTTTGCTCCAATGCTGACCTCATCCAGTGGAGCGTGGCTCTTCAGGAGCAGCGCACCGTGGCTCCTCCGCCCCGTTTTCATGCCCATAGGCGCAACCGGTTCATGAATGCGCTCCAAAAATTCTACCTGCTGGATGAAGAGGACTACCCATGCCGGCCCCGCATCCAGCGCCGGCAGCATTCCGAACAGTTTGAAGACAATCTGGCCCGCCTGTGCAAACTCAGGGATGAAAAAGCTGAAGAGCTGGGCATGGAAGGCTCCTTCCTGATTACCCGGGCCTCTCTGGAAGCCATTGCGGAAGACAGGGAAAAAGGCGTTTCCACCCTGTTGAACTGGCAGAGGGAAGCCCTGGGTTTTTAAGCGGTTCTTTTTGCAACGGCAAAATACCCGCCCCCCAGCCGCCCAGCATCATTTGTCCTTCATTATGGACGGCCAATACAAGCCTTCTCTCTGGCCATTCCCGGCTTTCTGAAGGCTTTCTCCGCTCAGGGCAGACAGGAACAGAAATTCTTCCCCCGCAAACGCCGTCTTCCCCTGCCTGTTTATTTACATTGAACGGAAGACAGTTTTTTCTATAATGCAGGGCAGTTCCCTTCCTCCATGCCCTCCAACCGCCATTCATACATGGTCCTGGCAATCTTCTGCGTCTGCGCCCTTGCCATATGCGCCTTCCTTTCTTGGCGGAACCAGGAGAAAAAAGACCGGCTGTCGCGGCAGTACGCGGAATTTTCCATGCCCCAGACCTCGAAGGGAAGCACGCCGACACAACAGAAAGCCCTGCTTGAAATACTTAGCAGAGAACAGAAAAATATTTCTCAGACTTCCCCGAACCGTCAACAGACGGCAGCACCGCCGCCCCGGAGCCGAGAAAAAATCTTTTCCCTCCCGGCAGGGCATGCTAGGGTGGCAGGCGATGAATCATGCCGATTTAGACCAGTTGCTGATCCTTCAGGAAAAGGATGTGCGGATTTCCAAACTCCGGAAGGAGCTGGCTTCCCTGCCGGAACAGAGAACGCGCCTGCTGAAGCAGATGGAGGCCATCAAGCAGAAGGCCCTGGCCGCCAAACAGGAAGTGGCAGGCATTGAAAAAAGCATACGGGACGTGGAGGCCGCCGTTGAAACCAAACGCGCCTACATCGGCAAAATGAAAACCCTCCAGTCCAACACCCGGAAAAACGAGGAATACCAGAGGTGCATCCAGGAGGTGGAAAAAACGGAAGCCGCTATTGACTCTCTGGAAACCTCAGAGCTGGAATTGATGGAGCGCCTGGAAACAGCAAAAACGGACATGGAGCAGAAAATCCGCCGTGCACGGGACGCCCAGCACGAACTGGAGGAAACGCTCGCGCGCTTTGACCGGACGGCAGAGACGGACAAGGAGCTCCTGAACCGTTTGAATGCGGAACGCGCGGATCTGGCCGCCGCCGTTCCGGAAGATTCCCTGGGGGAATATGAACGGATGACCAGAAGCAAGGGTGTTCCGGTCATTGTGCCCATGGATGAAAAAGGCCATTGCGGCGGCTGCCACATGGTTATCACGGACAACACCCGAATGAAAGTGCTGGGCGGCCACGAAACCGTTTACTGCGACAGTTGCCACCGCATCCTCCACTGAAGGAGTTTCCAGGAACGCCGCCGGGCTTGCCATGAAATCCAGATCGGAAGAATTTGAAGAGTGGGGGACGGAAGTCATCTTCGGCCGTGCCAAGGGATTCCGCGCCGCCATGATGCGCGTGGTCCTGCGCGGTGCCTCCTGGCTGTTCAGGCTGGTGGTTCTGGCACGGCTGTATCTGTTTCATTCCAGCATCGCCAGGCAGGCCAGGCTGGGAATGCTGGTGGTCAGCGTGGGCAACATCACTGTGGGAGGAACCGGAAAAACCCCGGTGGTGGAACTGCTGGCCCGCACCCTCACCCTCCGCGGCCGTAAAGTAGCCATCCTGACACGCGGCTACAAAAGCGCAGAGCTGGATAAGCCTCAGGAATGGAGAGACAAGGACGGCAGGCTGCCGGAGAATCTTCCCAAGATCGCCAGCGACGGAAAAACGCGCTACCTGAGCCCCCTGTATTCCGGTGATGAACCTTTCATGCTCGCCAAAAATCTGGACGGAGTGGCGGTGCTGGTGGATAAAAACCGCATCAAGTCCGGCATCTTCGCCATTGAGCACCTGGGGTGCGACACCCTGTTGCTGGACGACGGCATGCAATATTTGAAGCTGGCGCATGAACTGGATATCGTGCTGGTGGATTGCGGCGCGCCTTTTGGCACCGGAGCCATGCTCCCGCGCGGCACCCTGCGGGAACCCAGGAGCAGTTTGGCGCGCGCCAGCTACATCATTCTGACCAAATGCGGCGGGAAACCACAGGATGAGCTGATCTCCGCCATCAGGAAGTACAATCCCGTGGCGGACATCATCGTGAGTGACCACGGCCCCCGGTATCTGGAAAATGTGTTCACGGGGGAACGCCTTCCTCTGAAGGCCCTCCGGGGGAAATGGGTGGCGTGCCTCAGCGGCATCGCGCGCCCGGAAAGTTTTGAAAACTCCCTGCGCTCCCTGGGCGCCCACGTGGAAATCTGCCGCAGGTTTCCGGACCACCACTGGTTTGAACAAACGGAATTGCAGGAATTTTACGACCGCTGCGCAGACCGGGCCATGGACATGATCGTAACTACGGAGAAGGATGCCGTGCGGCTGGAAAAACCGGAGGAAGACCCGGAGGTCCCTATCTATTTCCTGCGCATTGAGGTGGAAATTTACCAGGGCCGGGAGGCATGGGAACGTTGTGTAGACCGCATCTGCGGAATTTCAGAACCGCGCCCACGGGATGAATGGATGCCTTCTTCGTCCCTTTGACATGGTTCACGTTTCCTGAGGTTTTCCGGAAATTCACCTCTTTTATGCAGAGAAGGCCGCTTGACTTGCCCGGAAAATCGTGTGAAACAAAAAGGCAGTATTTTCCCATGAAGGCATTTACCATCACCTCCATTCTGGCTGCTGCGTGCCTGTTTCCGTCCTATTCGCCGGCCGGAGCCGCAGCAGAAAACAAGATTCAGGCTGCCTCAATGCAAACGGCGGCAGGCATTCCCAAGCAGGACCCCCAGCTTATCAAGGGGAAACTCGCCAACGGCCTGACCTACTTCATCCGCCCGAATGCGGAACCCAAGGGCCGGTTCAGCATCCGCCTGCGCGTCAACACGGGTTCTCTGAATGAAACGGATGACATCCAGGGCGTTTCCCACTTCCTGGAACACATGGTCTTCAACGGAAGCACCCATTTCAAGCGCGGGGAAATGATTCCCGCCATGCAGAAAGAAGGCCTGGGCCTGGGAGGGGACGCAAATGCGTACACCGCCTTTGACGAAACCGTGTACATGATGGATGTGCCCAGCATGAAGGAATCCACCGTGGACCTGGCTTTCACCATCATGCGGGATTTTGCGGACGGAGCCCTGCTGGAAGAAAGCGCCATTGACGCGGAACGCGGCATCATCACCAGCGAATACAAGGTGCGTGACTCCGCCGGTTACCGGGTCATGAAGGAAGTCTTCTCCATCATGCTGGACGGAACCCGCATTCCCGACCGCTATCCCATCGGCACGCTGGAAGTAATCCGCACCGCGCCGCGGGAAAAATTTATCAACTATTATCGGACTCACTACGTACCCAGCCAAATGCAGCTCGTCATCGCCGGGGACATCACACCGGAACAGGGAAAAGCCTGGGTGGAAAAGTATTTTGGCTCCATGAAGAAGGACAACTACTCCTTCCAGACGGACCGGGGCACGCTTAAAACGGCTACGGAAACCACCGCCCACTGGATTACCAACAAAGAGGCCACCAGCACGGAAGCCAGCATCAACATCGCCCGCCCCTACGTGAACAAGCCGGATACCGTCGCCAACCGCAACAAAGATATCCCCTTGAATGTGGCTTACGCCATGCTGAACCGCCGTCTGGAAAAGATGGCGAAGAATGCGGATTGCCCCTTTATCTCCGCGGAAGGAGGCCGCGCGGACATAGTGGAAGCGGCGGAAGTGGATTCCATTCAGACCCAGGCGGACTACAAGAATTGGAAAGCGGCTCTGGCCGCCATTGAACAGGAACTGCGCCGGGCCATTGAATTCGGCTTCAACAAGGAAGAACTGGCGGAGGCCCGCAGCAACATTACCGCCGCCGCGGAAAACGCCATCAAGTCCTGGGCCACCGCCAAGTCGGAAGACCTGGCTTCCGCCATCGCCCAGAGCGCCGCACGGGACAAGGTCTTCACCACGCCGCAGGAAGACTGGGCCATCTCCAGGGAAGTTGTGGAAAACCTGACACCCGAACAATGCCAGGCAGCCCTGAAGGAAGCCTGGACCGGAGCCTTTCCCCGCGTGATCGTCACTTCCAATAAGGAAAACTCCCAGGGAAGCGCCGAAATCATGAAAGCGTACCGGGAATCCCAGACCGCTAAAGTACAGCCCTACCAGGCGGACGGCCGCAAGGATTTTTCCTATAAGTTCGGGGATCCCGGCAAGGTGACGGCCCGTACGGAAACCACCGACCTGGGAGTCACCCAGCTCACCCTGTCCAACGGCGTGCGCGTCAACCTGAAGCCCACGGAATTTGACAAGGACTCCATCAACATCACCTTTGCCGTGGACGGAGGGGAACTGAGCAGGCCGGAAAAAGCCTCCGGGCTGGAACTTTTTGCGAATGCCGTCATGAACGGCGGCGGTTTGAAAGACCACTCCAATGACGAACTGGCCGCCATCATGGCAGGCAAGAAGGTAGGGGTAGGCTTCTCCATGACGGACCGCTTCTTCCTGCTTTCCGGAAACACCAACAGGGAAGACCTGGAAACGCAACTCCAGCTCCAGACGGCCTACCTGATGCACCCCGGTTACCGCCAGGACGGCGTTACCCTGCTCCGGCGGGCCATTCCCATGATTTATAACAAGATGGACCATGAAGTACAGGGAGCCATGAAGAAGCAGGTTCCGGCCATCCTTTACAGGAACAATCCCCGGTTCACCTTCCCCACTCAGGAACAGCTTACCTCCTACCAGGTCAAGGACGTGCGGGACTGGGTGGATGCCCCGTTGAAAAACAACTACATGGAAGTGACCGTTACGGGAGACTTCAGGACGGAAGACATCATCCCCCTGCTGGAACGCACCGTAGGCGCAGTTCCCAAACGTGCGGAAGCTCCGGCAACGCTGGATGAAACGCTTCGCCATCCAGCCATGGCGGACTTCAATTTCTCCAAGGACCTGACCTATGACTCCTCCATTGATAAAACGATGGTCTGCCTTTTCTGGAAAACGCCCGGCGGAGAAAATAAAAAGCTGGCCCGCAGGCTGAACATGCTCAAGGCAGTTTTCTATGACCGCGTATTCAAGGGCTTGCGCGAAGACATGGGGGAAACCTACTCCCCTTCCACCGGCCTCAATATCAGTGAAACCTATCCGGACGACGGCTATATTATCACGATGAGTTCCGGCGTCATGCGCAATAAGGAGGCTGTGCGCAGCGCCATCGCCAGAATTGCGGACGACCTCGGCAAGGGAAATATCACCCAGGAGGAACTGGACCGTGCCCGTAATCCCATTCTTAACTCCATGGACCGCGCCCAGCGCGACAACGGCTACTGGACATCCCTGCTGAAAGACTCCCAGGCCAGGCCGGAACGGCTGAACCAGCAGAGGGAAAGCATTCCGGACGTAAAAGCCATCACCGTGGAAGAGGTCAACAAACTTGCCAAAGACATCTTCGGCAAGGGAGAGCATCTCAACCTGAACATTCTGCCGGATCACCCGGCTGCGGAAACTCCGCCTGCTGAAAAGCAGGCGGACAAAGCCGACTCTCCCCAAGCCGCCGTCTCCCCGGCGGCTTTTTGCGTTCGCACCACCGTCGTAAAGACTGTCAACAAAGACTCCGGCAAGAACGGATATGCCATCGTTATTTCCGAAAAAACAGCCGCTATGCCGGACTGGAAGGCCGTAGCGGACAAACTGGCTGAAAAACACGGAGGCACCATCGTCACCGTGAAGGATTCCGTATTCTCCAGGCTGGACACGCTTAAAAAAATGGCTCCCCGCTTCATGGCCGTCGTCGCGCGCCCGGAGGAAATAGACCGGGTGCTGGTGAATGACCTGCACCGCCTGAGCCGCCGGCTGGACGACGACCCTTACGGAGACTGTATCTGGGGCATTGTCACAGGATACACCCCCCAGGCCGCCATGAGAATAGCCTCTGCAACGAAGCCTCTCGTCATCAGCCGCGCCATGGGAACAACCAATGTGGATTCCTCCCGGTTCAAAGACAGCATGAGCATCACGGACTGGCAGCCCTTCCAATACCTGGAACAGCATGGTTCCAAGGGCAAAGTGACGCCGGCTTTCTACACGAAAGGCCTGAAAGAACAGGACAAGGGGGATGAAACCACGCTGGGCGTAACGCCCAAGCTTATGGAATACTGGAAACGTTATTCCCCGCAGCTCTTCGTAACGGCCTCCCACGCAACCCAGTTTAATCTGGAAATGCCCTTCGGCAAGGGCCTCATCGTTTCCGGTAACAACCGGTTCTACGCGCTGGACAAAAAACAGTTCAGGGAATTCACCACTTTTTTGCGCGGCGTGCTCTTCAACGGAAAGGAAGACGACCTGCTCTCCTTCCTTAATAGAATTAAAGCGCCGGTGATTGAAACCAGGCCGGTTCCGGCAGTCTGGGTCGCGGCGGGGAACTGTTTGATCGGAGATGCCAAGAAGACGAAAAATTCCATGGCTGTCACCGCCCTGAGCCGCTACGGTTTCAACCAGCTGGTAGGCTACACCGTCCCTTCCTGGTATGGCAAGGGCGGCTGGGGGACGCTAGGCCTTCTGTTCAGCAACCATGACGCCTCCAGCCTGGCGGAAGCCTGGTATTTGAACAACCAGTTCATTCTGGATGAGACCATGACCCGCTTCCCCAAGCTCATGGACGTCCATTTCAACTCCCCGGATATCAATGGAATCAAGAATGATCCGGACTTTGCCAGGGGCATGAACTCCGCCGGATACGGCATGGGCAAGGACCAGCTGGGGCTTATCCACGATCGGGATACCGTGGCCTTTTACGGAGACCCCGCCTGGACGGCGCGCCTGGACGAATCCCGGGCTCCGTCCCCGTGGCATATCGACTGGAATGACCCGGCAGATGCCTCCAAAGGGTTCACCGTCACAGCCAACAAAGACGCCAAAGGTCGCCTGGGAGTCTGGTTCCCCAATCGGATCAACGCCGGCAAGGCCACCGTCACCATTGGAGGAACTGCCACTCCCATTGAAAAGGCAGGCCTGCTGACCAACGACTTCCTGCTGCTCCGGGAACTGGAACTCAAAAAGGGAGAAAAAGCCGTCGTGGAAATGGAATAAGCGTGGAAGAAAAACAAGTTGCAGGGATTTTTCCCCTTCCGTCGGCGGCCAAATATCCGGCCGCCGCTCTTTTTCCATAGACAAGCAGCCTCCAAACATGGATACTCCCGATAATCAATCCACCCTATGACTGATTACTCCATTTTCTTTATCATCGCCGTAGTAGCGACGGGCGTGGGAGCGCTCCTGTTTCTCCTGTCCCTGTTCGGGCTGGGGGAACATGATCTGGACTTTGATGCGGATTCCGGCGGAGCGGACGTAGGGTTGCTGTCCATCAAATCCGGCATCGGCTTTTTTCTGGGCTTCGGCTGGGGCGGCGTGCTCGCCCAGGGTCTGGACTGGGGGATGGCCGCTTCCCTGGCGGCGGCTTTTTTCACCGGCGTGCTGATGTTCCTGATCATCGGCATCTCCATGCGTTTCATTATGAGCCTTAAATCAGACGGCACCCTGAATTATGAAACCCTCAAGGGAATGACCGGCTCCGTTTACATCAGCATTCCCGGAAACCTCCAACGCGGCGGACAAGTTACAATCGCCCATCCCAGCCAGCTGCTGTACCTCCCTGCCGTTCAGGAAGGGGAACATCCCCTGCCCTCCGGAACCCCGGTGGAAGTGGTAGCCGTCACTGCGGGAATCGTCACCGTCAAACCTCTTCATTAACAAACACCCCAATCATCATACCCCAAGACGACTATGGACAAAATCATCCCCATCGCCATTCTGGTTCTCTTCATCATTCTGACCGCTTCCTGGCTGTTCAGCCGCTACCGCATGTGCCCTCCGGACAAAATCCTCATCGTCTTCGGGAAAGTAGGCACAGGCCAGCCGGCCAAATGTTACCACGGCGGCTCCACCTTCGTGCTTCCGGTTCTCCAGTCCTATAGCTACCTGGATCTAAACCCTATCAATATTGACGTGCCCCTCCAAGGAGCCCTTTCCTCTCAGAACATACGCGTGGATGTACCCTCCTCCTTCATCGTGGGCATCTCCACCCTTCCTGAAATCATGCAGAACGCCGCTGCGCGCCTGCTGGGCCGTTCCCGGGAAGAAATCCGCAACCTGGCCGCGGAAATCATCATGGGGCAGATGCGCGTGGTGATTGCCTCCATGACCATTGAGGAAATCAACTCCGACCGCGAAAAACTCATCAAGGGCATCACGGAAGGCGTGGACGTGGAACTGCACAAAGTGGGCCTCCATCTCATCAACGCCAATATCACGGACATCCAGGACGCTTCCGGCTACATCAACGCCCTGGGCAAGGAAGCCGCTGCGCGCGCCATCAATGACGCCACCATCAAAGTGGCGGAAGAAACGCGCCGCGGGGAAATCGGCAAAGCGGAAGCGGAAAAGGACCAGACCATCCAGGTGGCGAACGCCCGCGCCATCGCCATTGAAGGCCAGAACGAAGCCCAGATTAAAATTGCGGAATCCGCCGCCAAGCTGCAAGTGAAGCAGGCGGAGGCCAAAAAGCTGGCGGAAGTGGCCCAGAAGGTGCAGGAGGCTAAAACCCTGGAAGAAGCCTACCAGGCGGAAAAAGAAGCGGAATTAAAGCGCGCGGAACGCGAACGCGCCACGCAGGAAGCCAACATCCTGGTAACGGCCCGCATTGAAAAGAGCCAGCGCGAAGTGCAGGCCCAGGCCACGGCGGAAGTACTCAAACTGGAACAGGAAGGCAAGGCGCAGGCTCTGCTCATCCAGCGCAGGGCGGAAGCGGAAGCCATCCGCCAACTGGCGGATGGCGAAGCCCAGGCTACCCTCCTGAAGAAAAAGGCGGAAGGGGAAGGCATGGAAATGGTGGGACGCGGTGAAGCGGCCGCGATTGAAGCCGTGCTGGAAGGCAAGGCCCGCGGTTTTCAGCAGATCGTCCAGGCGGCAGGTTCTTCCGAGGCCGCTTCCAACCTGCTGGTGACGGAACAGCTTACCAAGATTGTGGAGCTCCAGTCCGGTGCCATTAAGGGGTTGAAATTCGACAAGGTAGTCGTCATGGGCAATGGAGGGAACTCCTCTGTGGGAGGATTCGTCCAGAATCTGGTAACGGATACGCTGCCCCTTCATGAACTCGGCAAAAGCGTAGGGCTGGAATTGCCCGCTTTTCTGGGCAAACCCATGGAAGGGAAAACCGCAGCTTCCTCCCCTGCTCCCGCAGCCGATGCCCCGGCGGCAGATACCGCAACCACCGTCAACCCGAGTTAACCCCTCCATCCCCGCCTTCCTGACGGCAACCGCCCCGCCACCCAGGGAAGCTTCCGAACGGTGTTCCGGGAATTCCCATGGCAGGGAGGAGCGGCCGCCTGACAACCTCTCCCGTAGCCGCACAGTCGAAACAAGCGGCATACCGCATTCCGATCATAGAGAATAAGCCGGACATGCCGGTGAACCCGCAGGACAGGGAGGCACTAGACAGCCTTGTTCATATTGACGCTGGACGCATGCCGCAGCGGAAAAGCCCACTTACCGCCAGAAGGTAAACAGAGTTTGAAACATGAAAAGAGAATCCGAATGCCTGCCTTCAAACCTAACGGGCAGATGGCGAAACGCCATATTGATTCATTATCCGTCATTGAGTATTGTTGATTTTCCCTGCTCATGGTACATATCCGGGCACGCATGAGTGTTCTGCTTCATATCTGCTGTGCGCCCTGTTCCATTTCCTGCATTGAAATGCTGCGGGAAGAAGGAATGGAACCAACCGGATTCTGGTTTAATCCAAATATTCATCCGTATAAGGAATACCAGGCCAGAAAGGATACGCTGGTCGAATACGCGGCAAAAATCGGTCTGAAATTGATTATGAGGGATGAATATGGACTGCGGCCCTTCATTCGCGCCATTTACCCCTCCCTGGAAAACCGTTGCGGAACGTGTTACAGGATACGTTTTGAAGAGACTGCACGGTTTGCCGCAGAAAACGGGGTCGACGGCTTTTCTTCAACCCTGTTCGTCAGCCCTTACCAGAATCATGAATTACTGAGAAAGACCGCTGAAAAAACGGCAGAGAAATTTGGAACCCGTTTCATTTACCGTGATTTCCGCCCCGGTTTCAGAGAAGGTCAGCAAAAGGCCAGGGAACTCCGGCTGTACATGCAGAAGTATTGCGGATGCGTCTTCAGCGAAGAGGAACGTTACCTGAAAAAGAAATAACTCCATTTTACCAGGCTTTTGCCTTTTCCCCATGACCCTGCAGCAGCTAAAATATATCATCGGCATCGTCAACAGCGGTTCCATCAATGAGGCTGCCAAACGGCTTTTCATATCCCAACCCAGCTTGTCCAAAGCGGTCCGGGAACTGGAAAATGAATTGAATTTTGAGATCTTCCGCCGTTCTTCCAAGGGCATTTCCCTGTCTTTGGAAGGGACGGAATTCCTTTCCTACGCGCGCCAAGTTGTGGAACAGGCGGAACTTCTGGAACAGCGTTACCTGAATACAAAACCTCTCAAACGCCAATTTTCCATCTCGACTCAGCACTACGCTTTCGCCGTCAATGCTTTCGTCAATCTCATCAAAAAACTGAACATCCAGGAGTACGAATGGACACTGAGAGAAACGAGAACCTTCGAGATCATTGAAGATGTCCATCAATCCCGGAGCGACCTGGGTATCCTGTATCTGAATGATTTCAACAGGCAGGTTATCAGCAAGCTTCTCAAAAAGAACGATCTCTGTTTCCATCCCCTTTTCCGGGCAGAACCGCACGTCTTTGTCAGTTCGGCACATCCCCTGGCGCGCCGCAGGCAGGTTTTACTGGAAGATCTGGAAGATTACCCCTGCCTCAGTTTTGAGCAGGGAACCTATAATTCCTTTTATTTTTCAGAAGAAATTCTCAGCACCATCGTTCACAGGAAGGAAATCCATGTCAGCGACCGGGCGACCTTGTTCAATCTTCTGATAGGGCTGAACGGCTATACCATCTGTTCCGGAGTTCTCAGCGAGGATTTGAACGGCTCGAACATTATTTCCATACCGCTCAAAACCAAGGAATACATGCTGGTCGGATGGATTGACAGGGAACAATCCCGCCCAAGCCGTTCAGCCCTTCTATATATAGAAGAGCTGAAACGGGTTATCACCGAATACGGCTATGAAGTAATCCGGACTGACGATTAATTCCGGATGATGGAGGCGGTAGCTTCGCAAATACGGCCGGCGACATACGGGTTATTCATCGTATACAGGTGAATGCCATCTACTCCTTGCGCTACGAGATCGATAATCTGCTCGACGGCGTAGGCGATGCCGGCATCCCGCATTGCGATGGGGTTATGCTCAAACCTTTCCATCATACGTATAAATTTCTTCGGCAAATGGACATGGCACAGGGAAACCATCCTCTCTATCTGCTTTTTATTGACGACGGGCATGATTCCCGCTTCAAGAGGGACGGAAATGCCTGCCAGATCCAGTTTTTCCCGGTAGGCGTGAAAAATATCGTTGCCAAAGAACAACTGTGAAATGAGATGGTCCGCTCCGGCCTCCACCTTGGTCTTGAGGTGGCGAATATCATCGACTATGCTTTTTGATTCGGGATGGCCTTCCGGATAGCAGGCCGCCAGAATGTGAAAATTTCCCTGTTCCTTAATAAAGGAAATGAGATCGCTGGCATAGGTGAAATCACGGCACGGTTCTCTGTCCGGGGGCAAATCACCGCGAAGGGCCAGGATATTTTCAATTCCGTTCCGGCGGAACTGTTCCAGAAGCTCCAACACATTTCCCTTCGTCAAGCTGATGCAGGGAAGATGGGCTACGCTCTCAACCATATAATCCTTCTTGATGGAGGAGGCGATGTTAAGCGTATCGCTGGTTCCCGCGCCTCCCGAAGCACCATAGGTCACGCTGATAAAATCCGGGTTCAATCCCTGCAAAGCGCTCAGAGCATGGTAAACCGTCCCGATCGGGGAAGTCCGCTTGGGAGGAAACACCTCAAAGGAAAGAACCCTCTTTTGGGGAAACAATTCGGAAAGCTTCATGACTGGAATTCCGTACGCAGGGCTCTGGCCGCCGCCGTCATATTTTTGAGGCTGCCTATCGTTTCCTCATTGCCGCGCGTCTTTAACCCGCAATCGGGATTGACCCACAGTTTTTCCGGTAAAATCTTCCGTAGCATGCGATGGAGATTTTCCATAATTTCCGTCTCTCCGGGAATACGGGGCGAATGGATATCATAAACTCCGGGGCCGATTTCAGTCTTAAACCCGCATTCTTTCAAGGCATCGAGAATGTCCAGATTGGAACGGGAAGCTTCGAATGTGATGACATCGGCATCCATGGAATCGATTTCCCGGATAATAGCCGCAAATTCGCTATAGCACATGTGCGTATGAATTTGCGTTTCCGGCCTGACCCCGCTATGCACGAGGCGGAACGAGGGAATGGCCCAGTCCAGGTACTCTCCATGCCAGTCGGAACGACGCAGAGGCAATTTTTCTTTCAGGGCTGCTTCATCTATCTGGATGATGCCTATGCCATGCTCTTCCAATGCCAGCACCTCCTTGCGGACAGCCAGAGCAATCTGCAGGGCTTGCTCCTCCAGGGAAACGTCTTCTCTGGGGAAAGACCAGTTCAGGATCGTGACCGGCCCCGTCAGCATGCCCTTGACCGGTTTGTTTGTCAGGCTTTGGGCATAGACGGCGTACTCCACGGTAATGGGGCGCATCCAGGAAACGTCCTCCCAGACGATGGGCGGCTTGACGCACCTGGTTCCGTAGGACTGTACCCAGGCTTTTTCCGTAAAAAGGAAGCCCTGCAGGTGCTCGCCGAAGTATTCCACCATGTCATTGCGTTCAAATTCTCCATGGACGAGAACATCCAGTCCTATCTTTTCCTGCAGGGAAATGCATTCTTTAATCCTGTCAAAGTTGAATTGCCTGTACTGCTCCCCGGAAATGAGGTTCTTCCTGAATGCCGCCCGGTTGGAGCGGACTTCCGCAGTCTGGGGGAAGGAACCTATTGTCGTCGTAGGAAACAGGGGAAGGCGGAAACGGGTTTTCTGAAGCTTTTCCCGCTCTTCAAAAGACGGGAATCTCGTAAAATCGCCAGGCTTCAAGGCGAATACTTCCGCCTGGACAGCAGCATTTTTTCCTATCCTGTCCGACTGAAACAAAGCATCATTGACTTGATAAATCTTTTCTGGCTCCGCGTTCTCCAGCGAAAAAAGAAAGCTAAGGTCCCGGAGCTCCTGCAGTTTTTCTTCGGCAAAAGAGAAGTGTTTCAAAGCATATTCCGGCAGTTTCGTCTCCTGAGCGACCGTATAGGGAACATGCAGAAGGGAGCAGGAAGTCCCTATGCCTATGCGGGCACCCGTTTTTTTCAAATCGGCCAGCAACGCCAGAGTCCGGGAATAATGATTGCGCCAGATATTCTTCCCGTTGACGACGCCTGCAAGAAGAAGCTTATCTTTCGGGAAACCATATTCTTTCACCAGGGACAGCGACTGCTTTCCTTCCACAAAATCCAGTCCTATCGCATCAATATCCAATCCGGCAACCTGTTCATAGCAGTCGCGGATATCTCCGAAGTAGGTTTGAAGAATGACCTTCACCCGCCCCTTTGAAGGCAGCATGGATTCATACAAGCGGAGAAACAGGTCGATATCCTGCCTGTCCAGGTCACGGACAAGAGCGGGCTCGTCCAACTGCACCCATGCCGCGTCCAGCTCATGGAAACGGGCCAGAATAGCGGCATACGCCCGGGCCAACTCCCCGGCGACACTCTCCCGCGTGCGTCCCTCTGCCAATGAGGAAAGCGTTAAGAATGTAAACGGTCCAATCAGGACGGGTTTCGTTTCAATCCCGTATGACCGGGCTTCAAGGAATTCGTCAAAGGGTTTACTCCCGGAAATCTGAAGGGGGGCGGAATCTATCTCGGGAACCAGGTAATGGTAATTGGTATTAAACCATTTTTTCATGGCTAGAGCCTTGACATCCCCAGCCGGCCCCTGATAGCCGCGAGCCATCGCGAAATAAGTATCCAATGAAGAAATTCCCAAATCCCGGTACCGCTGGGGAACAGCATTTAACAAAACCGCAGTATCTAGCATCTGGTCGTAAAAAGAAAAATCATTGGAAGGGATGCCGTCAATGCCTGCCTCCATTTGTTTCTGCCAGTGCGTCCTGCGAAGGCGGCTTCCCGTCTCCAACAACGCCTCCGGTGCCATTTTCCCCCGGAAATACTGTTCCACGGCAACTTTGAGTTCCCGTGACGAGCCTATTCTGGGATATCCTGCAACTGATATTTTCATGGTATTTTTCAATCTGTAATGAAATGCAGGTTTCTTATAGCAAATAGCGTTATTATTCGATAATACAATTATTCTATGGCATAATATAACAAAAAGCTATAACAAATTACTGCTTGCCAGGTTCATTGACAAGAAACCGGAAGAAGGTTAGGATACGGCTTTCAACCTCTCTTCAAATAATGAATATCAAATCCGCCCTTTTGACGCTCGCCGCAACCCTTGCTCTCTCCTCCTGCAATACGATCAGTGGAATAGGAAAAGACGTGGAAGCCATGGGAAGCAAGATTGACAGCTCCTCCCAGGCCACCAGCAAGTCCATGCAATAAGGCCCGGGAAGTGCCGGACGCTGCTTCGAATCCTCTTTTAATGGAAAAGAGGCAGTACTTTACTTCCTGCCATTCTGCCCTGAATGGCAGCCATCTCCATGGGGTTCCCAACGAATTGGCATGGTCCGGCTCCATCCTGCATGGAACACGCCAAACCTTTGCGGCCATCCGGAAATCAGGGCATGCGGGCGGCAGCACATTTTTTACCGGAAAGCCGCTTCATCCGGGCGGATGAAGCGGCTTTCGTCCAAGGTCTCCACATAACCTTTTTACATGGCCCGGCTAGTGGAACGGGCGGCGGAATTAATGTCGCTGCCGACCGCTTCCACATCCTTGCCCACCCCGCCTATCGTATTGCAGGAAACGCACCCCAGAAGGGTGGCGATACTCAGAATAATCAATTTGCTTTTCATCGTTTTATTGGAAGAGTTCCGAGTAATCAGACTCCATTCCTCCGCCCCCCGTTCAAAGAACCGGCAATCATGCCACAAAGCCCCCTGTCATTCTCCGTTCTTGCCATGCGTTCCCAAAACACTTAAAAAACATGCGCCAAAGGAAAAAATGCCGGGCGGACATTCCGCCCCATTACCCGGAACCATTACTATTTACTACCAAGATGATTAAAGTAGCCATTGTAGGATACGGCAACATCGGGAAATACGCTGTGGACGCCTTGCGCGCCGCTCCCGATATGGAACTGGCAGGTATCGTGCGCCGCCCCGGCAGCGAAGCTGTACACGGCATCAAGACCGTAAACGACGTGGAGGAACTGGGCCATGTGGACGCGGCCCTGCACCCCCACCCGCAGCGTGGAAGAAACGGCCCTGCCTCTGCTCGCCCGCGGCGTCAACACAGTAGACAGTTTTGATATTCACGGGGACATCGTGGCCCTGCGCCGTTCCCTGGGAGCCCAGGCAATCAAGCATGACGCCGTCTCCATCATTTCCGCCGGCTGGGACCCCGGAACGGACTCCGTCATCCGTACCCTGATGCTGGCTATGGCTCCCAAAGGCATCACGTACACCAACTTCGGCCCCGGCATGAGCATGGGCCACAGCGTCGTGGCGCGTTCCAAGGAAGGAGTGGCGGACGCTCTCTCCCTCACCATCCCCACGGGTTCCGGCGTACACCGCCGCATGGTTTATGTGGTGCTGAAAGAAGGCGCCAAATTCTCCGACGTGGAATTCGCCATTAAATCAGATTCCTACTTCAGCCATGACGACACCCGCGTGCTGCAGGTGCCCGACATCGACGTGCTGAAAGACATGGGCCACGGTGTGCTGATGGAACGCAAGGGCGTTTCCGGCTCCACGCAGAACCAGATGTTCACGTTTGAAATGCGCATCAACAATCCGGCCCTGACCGCCCAGGTCATGGTGGCTTCCGCCCGCGCCAGCATGAAACTGGCTGCAGGCTGCTATACGCTGCCGGAAATTGCCCCGATGGATTTTCTGCCGGGCGACCGCGAAGAATTGATTGCCCAGCTGGTCTAATCCGGAGCATTCCGGACACACGGTGCCCGGGGCGCTCCTGTCGCCCCTGTTCCGCAGGCCTTCCTTTATCCTCCGGTCCTCAACCGGAGGATTTTTATTGCTCCACAACGACCAGCCTGCCATTGACGACCTTCACCCGGGCCGGAGTACGGGTCCGTTCCGTCCAGTCCCACGCTCGGGCCATGTCCGCCCAAAAGGCGGCGTGGGGAGAATCCTTTTCCTCTGACAAACGCGCCGGAGTGGGCACGAAGGGATAAATCTGCACGGGAACGTTTTTTTGCCCATGAACCAGAGCCTGTTCCACCATGGTATAAATCTCCTCAATTCCGGAATCGGTCATCGCCAGGCAGCCGATGGAAACATCCCGGCCATGCACCATGATGAAGCTTCCCGTCCGGTTCAGGGAGCGGTCATAGGCATTCGGATACCCGATGTTGAAAGACAGATGGTAATTGCTCCGGGGATTGAGCCCGGACGGTTCCACTTCATAAAAACCTTCCGGCGTTTGCCTGTCCCCCTCCTTCTCCTTGGGACCCAGTTTTCCGGACCATGCGGCAATCGGATAGCGCTTGGCAAGCATGTAGCATTCCGCCTTGTCCGGTTTCACCCACAGTTCCAGGACGGAGTCTTCCTTTACGGCCCGTAAAAACACAGGACTTCCCACCCTGGCGCCGCACGGCTCCAGAAAGGAATTCAGCACGGGCGTTACCCGTTTCCGCGCGATATCCGCACGGTTGGAGGATTTTTCTGCACATGCCATATTGAAAGCCGCTACGGCGGAAACCAGCAGAACCAGCCCCAGCAAGGACAGGACTACATTCTTCTTCATAAATCATCTATAATGGCGGTTTTTGTTTTGACAAGCAGAAAACCAGCCGGTTCTCTCCGAAGAAGGAAAAGGAAAAAACGGCGGAAAAAGAAGACGGAAAGAAAAGCGGTTCCTGAGAAAGGCGCCCTTCGCGAAGCTGTCCCCGGATAGAATCCATGTCTGTGCTGGAAATGCAGCCTCCGGAGAAGTATCATCGGCCCTCAGAACATCAGCGGAAGACCGACCTATAAACGCCATGGAAATAAACAACCTTCTTCCCATCACTACACGGAAGGAATTAAGAATATGGCTGGAAAACAACCACCTCACTTCCTCCTGCTGCTGGGTTCTCACAACGAGAAAACCTTCCCCACATGCCCTCCTTTACCTGGATGCCGTGGAGGAAGCCCTGTGCTTCGGATAGATTGACAGCACCCGCAAAAAGACGGCCTCCGGTTTCCTGGCCCAGCGTCTCACTCCCCGATCCAGAAAAAGTAAATGGTCCGAACTGAACAAGGAACGCGTCCGCCGCCTGGCCAGGCTGGGACTAATGACGCCCCACGGCGAAAAATGTCTGCCGGAAATGAATCCGGAAACGTTCCGTATTGACTCGTATATTTTACAGCTCCTTCAACAGGATCCGCTTATTTACGCCAATTTCCTGGCGTTTCCCCGGCTATACCGCCATGTGCGCCTGGATACCATTCAAATTAAAAAAAACCAGCCGGAACTGTTCTGCAAGCGCCTGGAAAAATTTCTGAAGAATACCCGTGAAAACAGGATGTACGGAGAATGGCACGACGGAGGACGGCTGCTGGAAAAGTAGACGCCAGGATCCCGCCATTTCCCTGCCGGACGAGCTCTGACGTTACCAAGCCGTTCCGGAATAAATCCGGAACGGCTCTGAAGGGCCAGGAGGAAGGCCTTTCGGGGGTGGGCCCCCCTCCTTGTGTTTTCTCTTGTTAGAAGTCGTAGCGGTAGCCGATGCTTCCGTTCAGCGCGCTGGACCCGTCACGGATGTCCGCGTTCCCGTTCACGTAGATGGTTCCCTTCGTTCCCACTGGCACGCTTAACCCCGCTCCCAGCTGCAGCGCCGCCGTTCCCGTTTTCGCCCCTCTCACGCTTTGCGCGAAGCCGGGGTTGCCCAGCAGGGAGACGTTCGTTTCCCCTCTCCGGTCTCCCAGGTCCTGCGCCGCGTTGACCCGGATTTCCGCCAGCGATTCCCGGCCGAAGATGTTGCTGCCCACCAGACCCATCCAACGGCCGCCCAGCGCCAGCGTCCCCGTCGTCCAGTCCTGCCGGCCGACGTTCAGGCCCGCGTTGCCCGCTCCCGTTTCTTCATAGCCGTCCATCCGCGTCGTCACCACCGAGGCGTTGAACAGCGGCTGCAGCACGCTGCTGCGGTTTTCGTCGAGGTAGATGTCGCAGGTGAGTTCGTACATCGCTCCAAGGCCCCACCCGCTGGTGCTTCCCTGCGTCCCGTAGCTTCCTTCCCCGTAGTTGACCGTACGGTTGAGTTTCGCGTCGTTCCACCCTCCCGTCAGGATGAGCGTGTGCGCCCAGCGTTTGTTCTGGTAGCGCCCGAAGAGGCTGGCGTAGTAGCTGTCCAGGTGTCCGTCGGCGCTGTCCGCCGCGCCGGCCGTCAGGTCGCCGTAGCCGGCCGTGAAGGCCGCTCCCGCCGTGAGGCGGTCGCTGAGGTCCGCGTCCACGCCTACCGTGCCTCCCCAGGTGGTGAGCTGGTAGCCGCTTTCATCGCCACGGGTGTCGAGTTTGGCGTAGGAGCCCGTGCCTTCCATCCACATGTGGAAGCGGGGGAGGTCGTCGTTGACGTAGGCCGGGTTGACGCCCATGAGGGTGGTCCGGTTCCTGATCCAGCCCATCTGGTCGCGCAGGGCGTCCCTTTGCGCCGTCCCAAGCGCGTTGACCGTGCTCCCAGCCGCCGCCGCCATGGCGCGGGAGGCTCCGGAGAGGTTGCCGTCATTGATCATGGTGCTGACGGAAGCCATCACCTGCCCCAACTGAGACGCCGCGTCCAGGTTGTGACGGGCGTTCCACAACAGCCCGGCTCCGGCCGTAGAGTTGCTCGTCGCCGCCGCGGGATCAAAAAGATTATCATCACGCACAATGGCATTGAACAAAATGTCGCTTCCGTCGCGGCTCAGCGTGGCGTCCTTATAATACACGGCAAAAAGCCCGGAGAGAACGGCATTCAGGCTGTCCCCGTCCGCCAGGCCGGTAATTTCACCGGTAGAAGACATCAGCAGGACGTCCTGCAAGTCAGAGGATGAATCCATCCGTGAGTTTTCTTCCAGGTTGGTAATGACAAACCTGGCGCCGTCCTCAATGGTAATCGTACCGGCCGTCAGCAAGCCCGCCTCAAACGGAGCGGCCTGATTCAGATTATAGACAAACTCCGTCGTAGAACCGGCGCCGAACGTCATATTTTCCACATTCAGAATGGTATTTGCAGAACTTTCAGCACCGCCGACCGCTTCAATCCTGAATGTAGAGGAGTCGGCAATCGTCACATGACCATAGGCAATGCCAGGATTTGCTTCCGTCCCCTTCAGCGTCAGCTTACTGCCGGAATGGACTTCCAGATCGTACCCGGCATTGCCCGTCCGAAGCATCTGCCCGGTTTGCCCGTTAATCACCAGCTTGCCGGTTCCCACCAGAGCGCCTCCAAAACAGGCCATATCGCCTGTTGTTCCGGTATTAACAGTCAGAATCCCCCCGAAACTCTTCAGTGTCCCGGAGCCGGAAATATCTGCCGCGGAATTTGCCGTCGTGCTGCCGATATCCAAAACGCCGTTTTCAGCCAGAACAAGCGCTATGCCGCCATTGATGGAAGCGCCTCCGGACAAAGCCAGGGAACCTGACAGAGCCAAAGATCCATTACCGGTGATACTGCTCTTAGCCAGGCTCCCGCCTTCTGTCAGAGTCAGCACAGCGGCGTCGGCCAGAACCAGGGTACCGCCGTTAGCTCCTTCCGACAAATCGCCAGCAGTCGTATTACCTCCAATCTGCAATACTGCATCGCCCGTACCATTCAAAACAATGTGCTGAATATCGCTTCCGGCGCCGCTGATGACCAGCGCGCCTTCTTCCGCACGGAGCGTGTCCGTCACAACAGAGCCGTTGACGGTCAGCTTGCCGGCGCCCTGTTTAACCAGGGTAACGCCATTGACGCCATGAATATCCCCGTAGAAAGAGGTATCCCCGCCATAAGGAGTCGGATCCACAACGCTCGTCCCTGCCAAAGGAAGCTGTTCATTATTCAGGATAACGGTCACATTCCCGCCTGCTGCATCCGTATTATCGACAAGCAGCCGAGCCTTGTTGGAAGCATCCTGTTCGGAACCGCCCGCCAGATTGTTAATCACCATGCCGCCTGCGTTTTGCGCCGTTTCCGGAAGGGCGCCGGCAAGATTCAGCCTGAGCGTTTCCCCCGCCTGAACCAGAACGCCGGCGTAGGAACTCAGGGCATTGTACTCGTTCACCGCATGCGGATCCGTAGTAGCCGCGTCGGAAGAAACCAAATACAGGTTTTGCGGATTGGACGTCAGCAACAGACTGCCTCCTTCCGTGCCCACAAGGCGCAAGCCGTAGCTCGCCAGAGAAACGCCACCAGTGGTAGTGAGGGTAATGTTGTTGAAATCGTCGCACACCAGCCGTCCATCAGTCAGCGTCAGATACGTATTCTTATTCAACAGAGAATTGACTACCGCATCCATGGTCAGGGAAACCCTGGCGGCATCCGTGATGGTGAGCCTGGCTCCTTCACTCTGAAGAATCTTGGCCTCCCCTTCCGCTCCGGTCAACGCCTGATCCAGAGGCAGAGACGCCATATTGCTCGTATTCAGAGTCAGGGAAAGGCCGTCCAGACCGCCTTCGCCCACAGAGATATCCCCCGTCACGCCGCTCAAGACGCTCCCCGTGCCCAGGGCTATAAACGTCAGCATATCGGAAGACGTTCCTCCCAGAGAAATCGTCTTATTTTCTCCGGCGGAAACGCCGATCCTGGCCGTAGAACCTTCCGCGTTGCTCATGGCGGTAGACAGGGAGCCGTTGACCACCACCAGGGTGCCGGCTCCGCCCAGCGTCGCGCCGGCCCATACGCCGGCCTTGTCTTCCCCAGCAGAATACGATCATTTTCATGGGTTACCGTCAGGCCACCCGTAGCAGTATTGGCGCCTGACAGCGTCAGGCCGCTCTGGCCGTCTCCCGCGCCCGTCAAAACCAAGGCCCCCGTGCCGGAGACAATTCCGTCAAAAATCCCGCCTCCCGTCGTCAAAGTCTTATCGCCCAGCTTCACCGCGCCGCCGGCGCCGGACAAAGTCTTCACGGTTACAGATCGCCCGCTGATATCCAAAGCTCCGTTCGCGCCCACCACAAAATCAACGGCAGAAGCATTGCTGTCAATCCCCGTAGAACTGAACTGAAGCGTTCCCTCCTGAATGGAAAAAGTGCCTGCCGTCAACGTCGTGTGAACCAAAACCATGGTATTGGTCCCTCTCTTGGTCAACGTGTTCCCTGCCAGATCAATCGTCGTCTCTGCATAGCTGGGGCCGACGATGCAGAGCGTCCCCGTGCCACCGACGGAAGCGTCAGCAGCAAGGATCAGTTTCGGGAAGTTGATGTTGCCCGTTGCGGCATTTCCGCCATTATTGACCAGGGCTCCCCGACCGTCCACGCCGTCGCCCGCCAAAGTGAGGGCATAACGGTTATCCACCCTCCCGTTCATGTCCAGCGTCGCGCCGTCAAGCACCTGAATCACCCGGGTACTGCCGTCCGCTATGTTGAAGGCACCCAGAACGCCGCTGGAAGAAGTGGAATTTCTGTCCAGCTTCAACGAGCCTTCCCTCACCGTCAAATCACCGCTGAAGGTATTCCCGTTATTGCCCAGAGTCAGAACGCCGTCGCCGGTTTTCGTCAGGTCTCCCTCTCCGGAAATCACGCCCGTATGAGAAAAGGAATCCCCTTCCTCAACGGATATGGTCAAATCACTGTTCAATAACGTCGTCCTGGCGATGTTGCCCCCCATGCCAAGCGCGGAAAGTCCGGCTACAGTAATCCCTCCGCCGTTTTCAACAGCCGACAGATCAGAGCCAACATTCAACGTGCCGTCAATCAGCTCAATAGCCCCGGTCCAATTGGTCATATCCGTGCGCAGAGACAATTCCCCGCTGCCGTTCTTGATTAACGTCCCAGCTCCTTGAACGCTTCCGCCGGAGAACGTATAATCGGCGTTTCCGTTCACAGAAATGCTGCCAGGGGAAACAATCCCATCAATATTCACCAGAGAACTTCCCTGCCCGTTAAACACCACATGATCCCCCTGGGAGAAGCGCTCCTCTGTCTGTCCGTCCCGAGTCCAGGCAGTTACAGTGCTGTTGCTCCAGCTTTCCCCGTCCGTTCCATCCCAGGTCAGAGTGTACACATCAGAACTCGCCGTACCGGTAATGGTTACCTTCACGACGCCGTTTTCAATGCTGACGCCTGTCGATTTATCCACGCTCAAGCCGCGGTTCATGTACAGCTCCAGGAACACCATATCCTTATCCGTCAAGCCCGTACCGCCGTCAAATACAGCATATGTGCCGGCGACCGTACCGGAAAGAGCCATGTTGATGCGCTGATTGCCGTAGGAGTTTGCCGTAACCTTGTCAGAAGAAGAGCCGTCAGCCCCCAGGTCAATCCAGAACCTGCCGCCGTCTTCCGTCATGGCGGTCAGACTGGTTACGGTAAGCGAGCCGAACGCATCGGCCGAAGCTCCGCTGACGCCCAAGAAACCGGCCTTCACAGTCAAACCGTAAAGAGAACTCCCGTCCCCTACGGTCAGCGTCCCCAGGCCATCTTTCACCAGGGTTCCGGGCGTACCCGTCAGCTTCCCAAGCGAAATCGCAAGCCCGTCCGTCGCGGAATGCGTCTTCGTGGCCGCATCATATTTCCCGGTGTGGACTGTCAGCGTCTTATCCGCGCTGCCCACACTGGCGGCCAGCGTGGTGCTCCAGCTGGCCGTACCGCCCAAGACCCCGGAGTTCAGGAGAACAACGCCGGGCGAAAGCTCCGCGTTGTTGGCTTGCGTGAGGCCGCCTGCGCCCAAATACAGACTGCCTCCGTTCAGGTTTAATCGTGCCTGTTTCCCGTTTGCGAGAGTCCCCGTCCAGCCGCTGCTGGCAGTTCCCATATCAAGTTTCTGCGCAATGACTGTCCCCCCTTCTTCAATATTCAGAATTCCCTTCCCGTCACGGGCAATTTGCAGAAAAGACGTCACATTCAGCAGGGACCCCCTGTTCACAGTGATCGTCGTGCGGTTGGAATTGGCGGCAGCGGAAGCATGCTCCCAGTGCCCGTAAAAACTGGCTACCGTCATCGTTGCCGTCGTCTCAGAGGAACCAATGGAAACATTCGGGGCGGAATTGTTCCCGCCTCGGAATTGAGAACTTACGTTAATGTCGCCAACCAGGGTTATGGTACCGTCCTCAGCGTACAGGGTGGAAAAATCCCCGCCGTTGAGGATGGTATTGCCGCTGCCCGTAGAATGGATGTTCAAAGTCCCGCCGGCGTCATACACATTCAGAGTCCCGTTTCCGGCGTTGTTCAAAACACTGAAGGAAAGTTCACGAAACACCAGATCCGTCCCTTCTGACGCCATATTTTCAGAAGGGACAAGATACAGGGCTGTTTGCCTGCCGTCACCTGTGCCGACTTTCAAAGTCTTCACCGCGACAGATTTCACAAACTCCATATCAGCCGCCCCCTCCACGCTCAGGGTTCCATTCGCGCCGGTAATGGCATTGGTAACGTAAACGGGAGCTCCTTCAATACCGCCGCCATAATTGTAGGCGAGGGTATCCCCTGTGGTGCTCATGCTGAAATCGCCCGTCCCGGCGACGCCCTTGGTTGCCGTTGTCGCATAATCAATGGCGCGGCCGGAGCCAAAGCGAATGACGCCGCTTCCAGAGTTGTTCATGAGAACAGTCCCCGTGAAATCCGTCACGTTGCCCGTAAAGTCAATCTGTTTGTTGGTTGCGGAGCCGGCTTGGGAGAGCGTGCCGTTTCCCGTCACAGCCCCGGTAAAAGTCAGCGTTGAATTACTGCTGCCGTTGTAAAACCTCAACCCCCCGGACATATCCGCCCCTTCCCCTATCTGCACGGCCTGGGATACTGTTGGGGCACCTACAAACCATACCGCTGAAGTGCCGGGGTCAGATAAATCAAAGATGATTTTTTCCGCAGCCGCGAAATGCTCGTTGCTCGTCAGTTCTCCGGGGTAGGAGTTGTTGGTGCTGAGCAATATGCCGTTATCACCTTCGCCTCGATCAGCGGAGCTGGCGACGGTCAGGGTATGCGTGGCTTCATCCCAAGAAAAATCAAAAGCCGCAGCGGCGGCTGAAGGGACCAATGCTATAGAGCAAAAGGAAGAGGCAGATGCGAATCCGGCAAGTAATGCGGAACGAAGTCTAAGAGGCAGATGCAGTTTCATACCCGAATTTTTGTATTTTATGCGAAAAAAAAAGCCTCCTGTCAACAAGAAAGTATTCCATCACAAAAATACCTCTCTCCTGCCCGGACACTTTTATAAAAACTCATGTCAAACCTTTTTCAGTGATCCTTATTGCGAAGCAGAGAAAAAAGAGCCTCAGGCTGACAATACCACAATTCGTTAACAGCATGGCGGAGGAATTAAAGGCAACTGCGCCCGCCGACAAAAAACACTCCAAAACAAAAAAAACGACAACGAAACGCCCGGAGACATATCTTTCCTCCTTGCTCCCGGCTCTTTAAGTTGCTAAAATGCTCTAAGCAATTTTTTATCCTTTTCCCATGGCCATTTTTGGTTCCTCCAATTTATCCGACTCAGGTGATCTGTTGATTTTCAACAAAGTATCTTATAAAACCCTGCTGATGTTCGAAAAAGAACTGGGCAGGGACCGCATGACCTACCTGGTGGAAGAAGGCCTCCCCCCGGATACGGCCACCGCCTCCCATCTGGAATCCACTAAAGCGGACGGCATCCTGTTCCAGGCCGGAGGCAGCGACCCTGTCGCGCTGCGTTCCGCCATCATGGAACGCATTAACGAAGGCAGAAGAGTAGTATTTCTGCCCGGTCCCGTCTCCCATGTGAAAGGTTCCATCAGCCAAATTCCGCCGCGGGTCATCAAGGCCCTGGAAGCCCTGCATATCTCCCCCGTACCGGTCTATGCCGGTTTTTACACGAACTCCGTGCTGGATGCGGAGGCCGATACGGACGCCCAGGCGGACATCCAGATACATATTCTCCCCAAACTGGCCCCCGGGGCCGAGATGGCGGCGCGCCTGACCTCCGCGTGGCTGGAATGTTCCGCCCAGGCATACGCCACGCTGCCTCAGCTCCACGGTTCCCTGTCCGCCCTCCTTTTCCGCAGCCTCAGACTTCATTCCGATTGCCGGGTCATCGACGGCATTGACGACACTACGCTGACCTACGGCCAGCTGCTGGCCATTTCTGTAGCCTTTGCCAAGAGGTTGAAAAAAATTACCTCGAACCGCCGGGTCGGCATCATTCTTCCGCCGGGCAAGGGAGCGGCCATAGCCAATCTGGGTTGCCTGTTCGCCGGGAAAACACCGGTGAATTTCAATTATTCCGCCTCGGA
>OLZV01000166.1_pt1 | contig 33843 bp, 23 predicted proteins | sample 1644531 | NCBI WGS metagenome assembly OLZV01 (sample SAMEA103958115, study PRJEB25191) | human gut metagenome | biome: human-associated habitat [ENVO:00009003]; feature: intestine environment [ENVO:2100002]; material: feces | place: Germany | collected 2013/2015
CGCCGGGGCAAGGAGCTATCGAGCCATGGAGGGCGAGTAGCGACGGTTTCGTCAGCCAGAGAAAATCTATAAGCATAATTCGTACAGAATCTTAACAGCGCAGCGTAGCGAACAGGGCAGCACGTGGGCGCTCACGGTGACCGCGACTTACGTGCCGTCCTTAGCGCCACAATGATAAACAACTACAATAAGACAGCAAAAGAGGGAGAAAACATGGAATTTAACGGGGTATTTCACCAGGCATACGACAACTACTGCTATCCTTTAAATGAGGATGAATTAATCATAAATATAAAGACCGGTTATGATGTGAAGGAAGTAAATATCATACTCGGTGACCCATTCGCAGCCGGTATCTTAGGTGGTGGGGAGACCTGGAATGGCGATAAGCAGCCGATAATATTTAAAAAGAAATTAAAGCACCAGATATGGTGGACAACCACGGTAAAGCCACCATTCAAGAGACTTAAATATTATTTTGAGCTCATCACAGAGGATGAGAGATGGTTTTACTTTGAGGATGGCTTCGTGAGTGCAGAGCAGATGGCACTTGAGGGCAGAAGCCGCCAGTGCTTTGTGTTCCCGTGGATGAATCCGTGTGATATTCCGGTCACACCGAAGTGGGTAAATGACACTATATGGTATCAGATATTTCCGGATAGATTCTGCAATGGAGACCACTCGATAGATCCTGATTATGTTGTTCCGTGGAGAAACAGGGGAAAGGTCAAAAATGAGGAGTGCTTCGGCGGAGACCTCGCAGGAATCATTCAAAAGCTTGATTACTTAAAGGAGCTTGGAATAAACGGAATCTACCTGACACCGATAAACGAGTCACCGAGCAATCATAAGTATGATACAACGGATTATGCAAAGATTGACCCGCGCTTTGGAGATGAAGATACCTTTAAGAGGCTCGTACTGGAAGCCCATAAGCGTGATATGAGAATAATGCTTGACGGAGTGTTTAACCACTGTGGCTATTATTTTGCACCGTGGCAGGATGTTTTAGCAAAGGGAGCGGATTCAGAGTATTACGACTGGTTTATGATCAATGAATGGCCTCTTGACTTTAAGCATGGAGCGGCTAAAAAGGGACAGTTTTATACGTTTGGATTTTTTGACAATATGCCAAAGCTCAATACAAATAATCCGGCGGTGCGAAAATACTTTATCGATATCTGTGCCAACTGGGTAGAAAATTATCATATAGACGGACTGCGCCTTGATGTGGCAAATGAGGTGTCACACCGATTCTGCAAGGAGCTTAGGGCAAGACTTAAGGAAATCAATCCGGATATTTACATTTTGGGAGAAATATGGCATAATGCTCTTCCGTGGCTGCGTGGAGATGAGTTCGATGCGGTTATGAACTATCCGCTTGGAGAGAGCATCAAGGATTTCTGGATAGATAAGAGCCAGACGAATCAGGATTTTGAGTATACTATAAACAGATGTTATACCAACTACATGCAGCAGACCAATGATGTGCTTTTCAATCTGCTTGATTCACATGATACAAAGCGCCTTCGCTCTGATACAAAGAATCTCGACCAGTACTTTGCACAGCTTGCAGTACTTTTTGCCATGCCGGGCAGCCCGTGTATATATTACGGCACTGAGATTGCCATGCCGGGCAGCTATGACCCTGATTGCAGACGATGTATGCCGTGGGATGATATTGAGGCAGGCAGGTTTAAGGGGCGCATTGAGATGGTATCAAAGCTCATTCATTTAAGGGCGAGTGAGCCGCTTTTAAAGGGCAGAAACTTCCATTTTCCTGACGATTTTGCTGACAATCCAAGGGTAATCCAGTTCAGAAAGATGGGCTGGGTGGATACATATGTGGAGGTTATAGTCAACTGCTCTGATGAGGATATTGAGGTGCCAAAGGACGGCGAGGTACTTTTTGAGAGGCATTGCATAGATACCACACTGCTGACCAACGGTATATTAATCAGAAAAATCGTAGGCAATGGCGATAAGTAAAAGAAACAGGAGAATTAAACGAAATATGGCTAAATATGAGTTACTAAAACAAGAGGGACGTGCCAAGAGAGGTACATTCCATACTGTGCATGGAGATATACAGACACCTGTATTTATGAATGTAGGAACAGTAGGTGCGATAAAGGGTGCTGTCTCTACGGACGATTTAAAGGAGATAAAGTGTCAGGTTGAGCTGTCAAATACATATCACCTGCATGTAAGAACCGGAGACAAAATCATTAAAGAGCTTGGCGGACTGCACAAATTCATGGTGTGGGACAGACCAATCCTTACAGATTCCGGCGGATTCCAGGTGTTTTCACTGGCAGGTCTTCGCAAAATAAAGGAGGAGGGCGTGTACTTCAACTCGCATATTGACGGTGCTAAGATTTTTATGGGACCTGAGGAGAGCATGCAGATACAGTCAAACCTCGGCTCCACGATAGCTATGGCATTTGATGAGTGCCCATCTAGCGTCGCAGACAGACAGTATGTGACAAACTCTGTAAACAGGACCGCGCGCTGGCTTGAGAGGTGCAAAAAGGAGATGGCACGCTTAAACAGCTTACCGGATACTATCAATAAGGAGCAGCTTTTATTCGGTATCAATCAGGGAGCTATTTATGATGATATAAGAATTGACCATGCAAAGCGCATTTCTGAGCTTGAGCTGGACGGCTATGCTGTCGGCGGACTGGCGGTAGGAGAGAGCCATGAGGAGATGTACCATATTCTTGATGAAACAGTGCCTCATCTGCCTGTTAATAAACCTACATACCTGATGGGAGTAGGAACTCCTGCCAATATACTTGAGGGTGTAGAGAGAGGAATCGACTTCTTTGACTGTGTATACCCAAGCAGAAACGGCCGTCACGGACATGTATACACGAATCACGGCAAGCTTAATCTGTTCAACCAGAAGTATCAGAAGGATATGCGCCCTATTGAGGAGGGCTGTAACTGTCCTGCCTGCCGTACATATTCGCGTGCATATATCAGGCATCTTTTAAAGGCAAAGGAGATGCTCGGAATGAGACTGTGCGTGCTCCATAATTTGTATTTCTACAACAACATGATGGAGGAGATAAGGGATTCGCTTGATGCAGGCTGTTTTGCCTCATACAAGGCTGAAAAGCTCTATGGAATGACACAGGGAGAGCAGAGCTAGCAGATAAATATAAAAAATCTCGAAAATGATAAAAAATCCTTGCCGTTAGCACGTTTAACGTGTATTATGGTAATAGTGCTTAGAACACATCAATTATAGAATATTTAGGAGGAACAATTGATGACATCAATTTTAGCAAACGGTCAGGCAGCAGGAACAATTGGAATGGTTGTCTGGTTAGTAGTACTTTTCGCAGTTATGTATTTTCTTATGATCCGTCCACAGAAGAAGGAGCAGAAGAAAAAGGAGCTTATGCTTAATGAGGTTGCAACAGGAGACACAGTTCTTACAACAAGTGGATTTTACGGTACAGTTATCGATATCGAGGACGATACTGTAATCGTTGAGTTTGGTAACAACAAGAACTGCCGTATTCCAATGCAGAAGGCAGCTATCGCTGACCTTGAGAAAGCAGAAGATTCAGCTAAATAATGCAGATTTGTAAAGCCGTCACATAAGTGGCGGTTTTCTTATTATCCGCATCTCTTGCAATAATAATAAAAAACTGTTATTATAGTATGCAGTTATTATAAGCTGCAGTTATAAATTGCATGAAAAAGTAAAATATCCCGGCATATTGAAATAACTACTTTAATGCTTTAATATAAGAATATGTATTTTTATGTAAAAGAGGTAAGAAATTATGGAATATAAAGTTGGTGTAATTTCAGGAGATGGAATCGGACCGGAGATAGTCACTGAGGCAAAAAAGGTATTGGACAAAATAGCAGACAAGTATGGACACAGCTTCAACTACACAGACATCCTTATGGGTGGCTGCTCAATTGATGCTACAGGTGTTCCTCTTACAGATGAGGCTATTGCGACTGCACTTGATTCAGATGCGGTGCTGATGGGTTCAATCGGTGGCAACACAGCCACATCACCATGGTACAAGCTGGCCCCTGAGCTTCGTCCGGAGGCAGGACTTTTAAAGCTTAGAAAGTCACTCAATCTGTTTGCTAATCTTAGACCGGCATACCTGTACAAGGAGCTTGCTGCAGCGTGTCCGCTCCGCGCCGATATCATCGGAGACGGCTTTGATATGATGATTATGCGTGAACTTACAGGAGGTCTTTACTTCGGAGCCAGAGAGACAAAAGAGGTGGATGGAGTTGTTACGGCCACAGATACACTGACATACAATGAGAATGAAATTAGAAGAATCGCAAAGCGGGGCTTCGATATAGCCATGAAGAGAAGAAAAAAGGTCACATCCGTAGACAAGGCAAATGTGCTTGATTCTTCCAGATTATGGAGAAAGATTGTCGAGGAGGTCGCTAAGGATTATCCGGAGGTTACATACGAGCATATGCTTGTTGATAACTGTGCAATGCAGCTTGTAAAGGATCCTAAGCAGTTTGATGTTATCCTCACAGAGAATATGTTTGGCGATATTTTATCAGATGAAGCAAGTATGGTGACAGGCTCAATCGGTATGCTTTCATCAGCAAGTCTTAACGATACAAAGTTCGGACTTTATGAGCCGAGTGGCGGATCTGCTCCTGATATCGCAGGAAAGGGCATTGCAAACCCTATCGCAACAATCCTTTCAGCAGCTATGATGCTTCGCTATTCATTTGATCTGGACAAGGAAGCACAGGCAATCGAGGATGCTGTAAAGCAGGTGCTTAAGGAGGGCTACAGGACAATCGACATCATGCCACAGCCGGGTGAGACTACAGAGGGTATCACACAGGTAGGTACAGCACAGATGGGGGATCTCATCGCAGAACGTGTGTAGCTGCATAACTTATAATAGGTTATAGATAGGCAGATCGTTGTGTATACAGTAGTAATGATGAAGTACTCAAAGAAATAGTCGGAGATAAATAAGGAGATAAAATATGATAAGTGATAACGCAAGAGCCGGAATGCAGCAGGCACCGGCAAGAAGTTTATTTAATGCTCTTGGTTTTACACCGGAGGAAATGAAAAAGCCTATGGTCGGAATCGTAAGCTCATTCAATGAGATTGTTCCGGGCCATATGAATATAGACAAAATCGTTGAGGCTGTAAAGCTTGGAGTTGCAGAGGCAGGAGGAGTGCCTGTAGTATTTCCAGCAATCGCAGTCTGCGATGGTATTGCAATGGGACATGTGGGTATGAAATATTCCCTTGTCACAAGAGATCTGATTGCTGATTCTACAGAGTGTATGGCAATCGCTCATCAGTTTGATGCACTTGTAATGGTTCCAAACTGTGACAAGAACGTGCCGGGACTTCTGATGGCGGCTGCACGTCTTAATCTGCCTACAGTATTTGTATCAGGCGGACCAATGCTCGCAGGCCACGTAAAGGGCAGAAAGAGAAGCCTTTCATCGATGTTTGAGGCTGTCGGCTCATACGCTGCCGGTACTATGACTGAGGATGATGTATGTGAGTATGAGAACAAGGTATGTCCTACCTGCGGTTCGTGCTCGGGAATGTACACAGCCAACTCTATGAACTGTCTTACAGAGGCACTTGGTATGGGACTTCGCGGAAACGGAACAATACCTGCTGTATATTCAGAGCGTATACGTCTTGCAAAGCATGCCGGAATGGCTGTTATGGATATGTACAACAAGGGCATCAAGGCGAGAGATATCATCACAAAGGATGCAATAATGAATGCACTCACAGTTGATATGGCACTCGGATGCTCTACGAACTCTATGCTTCATCTTCCGGCTATCGCTCATGAGATAGGCTTTGATTTTGATATCAGCTTTGCAAATCCAATCAGTGAGAGAACACCAAATCTCTGCCATCTTGCACCGGCAGGCCCTACATATATGGAGGACTTAAACGAGGCCGGCGGTGTGTGGGCTGTCATGAAAGAGCTTGCTGATATCGGACTTTTAAATACAGACTGTATGACTGTTACAGGAAAGACAGTTGGAGAGAATATAAAGAATGCAGTAAATAGAGACCCTGAGGTCATCAGACCGGTAGACAATCCATATTCAAAGACCGGAGGACTTGCAGTGCTTAAAGGAAATCTGGCTCCGGACGGTTCTGTAGTAAAGCGTTCAGCAGTTGTCGATGAGATGATGGTTCATGAGGGTCCTGCAAGAGTATTTGACTGCGAGGAGGATGCAATTGCAGCAATAAAGGGAGGCAAGATCGTAGAGGGTGATGTGGTTGTCATCAGATACGAGGGACCAAAGGGCGGTCCTGGAATGAGAGAGATGCTTAACCCTACATCCGCTATTGCCGGAATGGGACTTGGAAGCTCTGTAGCACTCATCACAGACGGACGTTTTTCAGGAGCTTCAAGAGGAGCTTCAATAGGTCATGTTTCACCTGAGGCCGCAGTAGGCGGACCGATTGCCCTGGTTGAAGAGGGAGATATCATAAAGATTGATATTCCAAACATGAAGCTTGAGCTCGATGTGTCAGACGAGGTGCTTGCTGAGCGTAAGGCAAAGTGGCAGCCAAGGGAGCCAAAGGTTACAACAGGCTATTTGAAGAGATACGCAGCGCTTGTTACATCAGGAAACAGGGGAGCCATCCTTGCACTTCCGGGCGAGCAGAACGCGTAGTATATATTTTGATAGAAAATTCAGTACGAATAAGGATTTTACCTATTATCGTAAAGGATTCGTATAAGAAAAAGAGGAATACAAGATGCAGTTAACAGGATCACAGGTTATTATAGAATGCTTAAAAGAACAGGGTGTTGACACAGTATTCGGTTATCCGGGAGGAGCCATCCTTAATGTCTATGACGAGCTCTACAAGCATCCGGAGATTAAGCATGTGCTGACCTCACATGAGCAGGGAGCAAGCCATGCGGCCGACGGCTATGCGAGAAGCACCGGAAAGGTTGGCGTCTGTCTGGCTACAAGCGGACCGGGTGCGACAAATCTGGTCACAGGAATTTCGACAGCATACATGGATTCGATTCCGATTGTCGCAATCACATGTAATGTCGGAGTCTCGTTACTTGGAAAGGACAGCTTCCAGGAGATAGATATTGCCGGAATTACAACGCCTGTAACCAAATACAGCTTTATTGTAAAGGATGTAGAGAAGCTTGCAGATACAATACGAAGAGCTTTCAATATAGCAAGAAAAGGCAGACCGGGTCCTGTACTTGTGGATATTCCAAAGAATGTTACGGCAGATCTGGTAGAGTACACCAGGCAGGAAATCAAGCTTCCTGAGCGTGAGACAGAAACAATTACAGACAGTGACATTGATAATGCAATTGAACTCATAAAAGCATCCAAAAAGCCATATATATTTGTAGGAGGCGGAGTGGTTCTCTCCGGAGCAAGCAAAGAGCTTAAGGAATTTGTAGACAAGGTGAATGCGCCTGTTTGCGATACGCTCATGGGCAAGGGTGCATATGACGGCACAAGTGATAACTACACAGGCATGCTTGGTATGCATGGCACAAAGACCTCAAACCTTGGAGTTTCAGAGTGCGACCTTTTGATTGCGATTGGTACACGTTTTTCGGACAGAGTGCTTGGCAATCCTAAAAAGTTTGCAGACCAGGCAAAGATATTACAGTTTGATGTAGACGCAGCAGAGATTAATAAAAATATCCGTGTTACATCGAGTGTTATAGGCGATGTGAAGGAAATACTTACACGCATCAACAAAAAGCTCACACAGCTTGACCACAATTCATGGGTTGAGCATGTGCTTGCATATGCAAAGACTTTTCCTCTTACATATCACAAAGAGGGACTTAGCGGACCATTTGTTATTGAAAAAATCTATGAAATGACAAAAGGAAATGCTATAATAGTTACTGAGGTCGGTCAGCATCAGATGTGGGCAGCCCAGTATTACAAATACAGTAAGCCGAGAACTCTTCTTACATCAGGAGGTCTTGGTACCATGGGATACGGTCTCGGTGCTGCAATCGGTGCCCAGACAGCTAATCCTGACAGGACTGTAGTCAATATTGCAGGTGACGGATGCTTCAGAATGAACATGAACGAGCTTGCAACAGCTTCAAGAGAAAAGCTTCCTCTTATCGAGGTTATAATAAACAACCATGTACTTGGAATGGTACGCCAGTGGCAGACTCTTTTTTACGAGAAGCATTACTCGGCAACCGTACTTGATGATGGGGTGGATTATGTAAAGCTTTCAGAGGCAATGGGAGCCACCGCACGACGTGTTAAGACCCAGGAAGAATTTGAAAAAGCATTTGCAGATGCCTTAAAGAGCAAGACACCGTTTGTCATCGATTGTATCATTGATTCAGATGACAAGGTATGGCCTATGGTTGCACCGGGCAAGCCTATCAACGAGTCTTTCGATGAAGAGGACTACAATGCGACACAAGGAGGAAATTAGAGTGAGTAGAGTTTACAATTTTTCAGCAGGACCTGCAGTTTTACCTGAGGAGGTATTGCAGGAAGCAGCAGCAGAGATGATGGATTATAAGGGAAGCGGAATGTCGGTTATGGAGATGAGCCACAGATCTAAATGGTTTGATGACATCATTAAGGATGCCGAGAAGGATCTTCGCGAGCTTATGAATATACCTGACAATTACAAGGTACTTTTCCTTCAGGGTGGTGCTTCACAGTTCTTCGCTGAGGTACCGATGAACCTTATGAAAAATAAAAAAGCAGGATACATTATCACAGGTCAGTGGGCTAAAAAGGCGTTTGCCGAGGCTAAGATTTACGGAGACGCCGTAGAGCTTGCTTCGTCTGCAGATGAGACCTTCTCATACATACCTGACTGCTCAGATTTACCAATCACAGATGATATGGATTATGTATATATTTGCGAGAACAATACTATCTACGGAACAAAGTACAAGAAGCTTCCAAACACAAAGGGAAAGAACCTTGTAGCTGATGTATCTTCATGCTTCTTATCAGAGCCTGTAGATGTATCAAAATATGCTGTTATCTATGGCGGAGTACAGAAGAATGTAGGACCTGCGGGAGTAGTTATAGCAATTATCAGAGAGGACCTTATCACAGATGATTGTCTACCGGGCACACCAACCATGCTCAAGTGGAAGACTCAGGCCGATAATGATTCTCTTTACAATACACCACCATGCTACGGCATCTATATCTGTGGCAAGGTATTCAAATGGCTCAAAAAGATGGGCGGTCTTTCAGTTATGAAGGAGAGAAATGAGGAGAAGGCCAAGATTCTCTACGATTTCCTTGATCAGAGCAAGCTCTTTAAGGGAACAGTAAGAAAAGAGGACAGATCACTCATGAATGTTCCGTTTGTAACAGGAGATGCAGAGCTTGATGCCAAGTTTGTAAAGGAGGCAACTGCAGCCGGATTTGTAAACCTTAAAGGACACCGTACAGTTGGTGGAATGAGAGCATCTATCTACAATGCTATGCCAAAAGAGGGCGTTGAGAAGCTTGTAGAGTTTATGAAGAAGTTTGAGGAGGAGAATGCATAATGTTTAATTACACATGCTTAAACCCAATCGCAGGAGTAGGCCTTGACCTGTTCTCTGACGATTATAAAAAGGTTGATGATATTAAGGATGCAGATGCAGCACTTGTAAGAAGTGCCGCTATGCATGACATGGAGCTTGGTGACAAGGTGCTTGCTGTGGCAAGAGCAGGAGCAGGAGTAAACAATATTCCGCTTGACAAGTGTGCCGAGCAGGGAATCGTTGTATTCAACACACCGGGAGCCAATGCAAACGGTGTTAAGGAGCTTGTGTTTGCCGGAATGCTTTATGCATCAAGAGATATCGTTGGAGGTATAGACTGGTGTCTTGCAAACCAGAACGATGAGAATATTGCAAAGACAGCCGAGAAGCAGAAAAAGAACTTTGCAGGAACAGAGATTTCAGGAAAGAAGCTCGGTGTTATCGGACTTGGAGCCATCGGTGTACTTGTTGCAAATGCTGCAGTACATATGGGCATGGATGTTTACGGATATGATCCATACATCTCAGTAAATGCCGCATGGAACCTTTCAAGAAGCGTTAAGCATATCAGCAATGTTGAGGACATCTACAAGAACTGTGATGTCATCACAATCCATGTACCTCTTCTTGGTTCAACAAAGAAGATGATAAACGCTGATGCTATTGCAATGATGAAGCCAACCGCTATCGTATTAAACTTTGCCAGAGATCTTCTTGTTGACGAAGAGGCTATGGTAGATGCACTTGCCAAGGGAAAGGTTAAGAAGTACGTTTCAGATTTCCCTAACAACACAACTGTTGGAGCAAAGGGCTGCATCGTAACACCTCATCTTGGAGCATCTACAGCAGAGTCAGAGGACAATTGTGCAGTTATGGCTGTCAAGGAGCTGAGAGATTACTTAGAGAATGGTAATATCGTTCACTCAGTCAACTTCCCTGACTGCAGCATGGGTGCATGCACAGCTTCAGGCAGAGTCGGAATCCTTCACAAGAATGTTAAGGGTATGATTGGACAGATTACAACAGCTCTTGCAGAGGCTGATATCAATGTATCTGATCTGACAAACAAGGGCAAGGGTGACTATGCATATTCACTTCTTGATCTTGATTCAGCTATTGATGCTTCTACCGTTGAGAAGCTTTCTGCCATTGACGGAGTGCTCAGAGTGAGAGTTATTAAATAGTGAATTAATATTTGATTTAAATACTGATCCCCCATATTTTATATGGGGGATTTAGTGGGTTATAAGGAAATAACAAATATAGAAAATATATAAGAAATATAAAAGATATAAGAGATATAAGAGATATATAGGAGATTATATGATCAGACAAATTCTTGGTGAAGTATCAGTGCCGGTTGCAAATACCGAGGTACAGCAGGTTATTGAAAACCCGGGCATTGTAAAGACGTATCTGGAGAAATATATGCCATCGCTTATAAGCTTTCTCGTGCAGCTTGTTGTTGCGATTGTGATACTGCTTATTGGTATTAAGGTGATTAAATCAATTGTGAAAATAATTAAAAAAGGATTTGATAAAAGCAGAATGGACGCTGCAGTGGCATCATTTCTAGCAAATGTTATTAAATACTTTTTGTATTTTATCCTTGTCATGGCACTGCTTTCGGGCTTTGGAGTGGCGACCGGCTCAGTTATAGCGGTTCTTGGCTCTGCCGGACTTACTGTAGGTATGGCATTGCAGGGCAGTCTGTCAAATTTTGCAGGAGGCGTGCTTATTCTTTTGATGAAGCCGTTTAGCGTGGGCGATTACATAGTTGACGGTTCAAGTGGTACAGAGGGCACTGTAAAGGATATAAATCTGTTTTATACAAGGCTTTTGACAATAGATAACAAGATGGTTATGATACCAAACGGAAAGCTTGCTGATTCGTGTATCACAAATGTATCTATGATGGATAGGAGGATGCTTGATTTGAGAGTAACAGTATCCTACAGCACAGATTTAGCATTTGCAAAGAGTGTGCTGGAATCTGTTGTCACATCAGCAGATACGATGCTTCACGATGAGCCGAGCAATGTGTTTGTGAGTGAGCTGCAGGATTCGGCAATAGAGCTCGGTGCGAGAATCTGGGTGAAGAACGAGGATTACTGGAACACAAAATGGCAGCTTACAGAAGAAATTAAAACAGCATTTGATAAAAATAACATCGAAATTCCGTTTCCACAGATGGATGTTAATATTCAGAAGAGGAGCATAGACTCTGACTTTTAAGGCCGGATGTTGCAGAATATTACTTTAACAGATTTTTTGTGGTAAATATACTTATAATTTAACTATAATATGTAAAAATGTGGTATACTATCATCATCGCATTTTAGGAGGAATAATTGATGACAATTCACGATTTGGCTGAATACGAGATTTTAGATGAGCACAGAGTGGAGGATGTCCAGTCGGACGGATTCATTCTGAGACACAAAAAAAGTGGTGCAAGGATTGCCATTTTATCAAATAATGATGATAACAAGGTCTTTTATATAGGCTTCAGGACTCCGCCGGAGGATGAGACGGGTGTACCGCATATTATTGAGCATACCACACTCTGCGGTTCAAAGAAGTTCCCGGTAAAGGATCCTTTTATTGAGCTGGCAAAAGGCTCGCTCAATACATTTTTAAATGCCATGACATACCCTGACAAGACAGTTTATCCTGTTGCCAGCTGCAATGATCAGGATTTTAAGAATCTCATGGATGTGTATCTGGATGCAGTGTTTAATCCGAATATCACAAAGTACGAGGAAATATTCAAGCAGGAGGGCTGGCACTATGAGCTTACAGGCAAGGACGATGAGCTTAAGATAAACGGAGTGGTGTACAATGAGATGAAGGGAGCATACTCATCGCCTGACGAGGTGCTTTCAAGCCAGATTTACCGCTCGCTTTTCCCTGACAATACCTACAGCAAGGATTCTGGCGGCAATCCGGAGTATATTCCTAAGCTTACGTATGAAGCCTATCTGGACTTCTATCACAAGTATTATCATCCATCCAATTCATATATTTATCTGTATGGTGATATGGATGTTGTCGAGAGACTTGAGTGGCTGGATAAGGAATATCTGAGCCTGTATGATTATAAAAAAGTTAATTCAGAAATTAATAAACAGCCTGCATTTGATGAAATAAAGAATGTTGAGGCGCAGTATTCAATTACTATGGATGATTCACAGGAGAATAAGACTTATCTGTCTTATAATCGTGTGGTAGGAGATTCGCTTGATGAGATGCTCTATCAGGCATTTGATGTGCTTGACTATGCACTTGTCAGCTCACCGGGAGCACCGGTGAAGCAGGCATTGATAGATGCGGGAATCGGTGATGATGTGTATGGCTCATACGATGCGGGCATTCTGCAGCCGGTATTCTCGTTTGTGGCAAAGAATGCCAATGCATCTCAGGCAGATGAGTTTGAAAGTATTATAGAAAACACTCTTAAAGAAGTTGTTAAAACAGGAATTAATAAAGAAGCATTGCTCGCGGGAATCAACAGCAGCGAGTTCAAATTCAGGGAGGCTGACTTCGGACAGTTTCCTAAGGGACTTCTTTTTGGATTAAACTGTTTAGACAGCTGGCTGTTTGATGATATGAAGCCTTTTATACATCTGGAGTGTCTTGGTACCTTTGCAAAGCTTCGAAAGGCTGTAGATACTGATTATTTTGAAAAACTTATACAGGAGTATCTGCTTGACAATACCCATGGTTCATCTGTCACAGTAAAGCCGAAGCGTGGACTTGGTAATGAGAGGGAGGAGGCTTTGGCAAAGGAGCTTTCTGATTACAAGGCATCTCTTTCAGATGAAGAGATTAAGAAGCTGATTGAGGATACAGAGCATTTAAAGAAATACCAGGAGGAGCCTTCGTCGGATGAGGACCTGCGCAAGCTTCCAATGCTTACAAGAGCAGATATGAAAAAGAATGCTATGCCTTTTTCAAACATTGAGGATGAACTTTTGGATGTAAAGGTTGTGCGTCATGACATAGAGTCAAACGGCATTGATTATATATCATTTTTATTTGATGCAGGTGATTTTGCCCAGAGTGAGCTTGGCTATCTCGGCTTCTTCACAAACGCACTCGGGCTGGTGAGCACCGAAAAGTACAGCTATACCGATTTAGCCAATGCTACCAACATATATACCGGCGGAATCAGCACAGGTACTGCAAGTCACCCGGATATTAAGGATAGAAATAATTTCGTGTTTAAGTTTGAGGTGAAGCTTAAGGTATTGGAGAAAAATCTTGACAAGGCACTTGAGCTTATGGAGCAGATGCTTCTTTCATCGGATTTTACAGATACAAAGAGACTGGGTGAGCTTGTAGCGCAGATTAAGGCAAGGCTTCAGGCTAACCTTAGCAGTTCCGGTCATTTGGTTGCGGCTATGCGAAGCATGTCGAGCTTCTCGCGCTATGCGCTTTATCAGGACGAGCTAAAGGGCATTGCCTTTTACCGCTCTATATGCCACATAGAAAAGGAACTTTCCGAGTCACCAAAGAGTGTGTCAGATAAGCTTGCTGCAATAGCCAAAAAGCTGTTTGCTAGAAACAGAATGCTTATCAGCTTTACCGGAAATAACGAGGCATACGGCAATGCAAAGCCTTCGTTGGAAAAAGTTATAGCTGGATTTAATAAAATGAGTACTGTAGGCAATCAGGCTGAGGTTCATTTTAACACAGCAAAGGAAGCATTTATCGACGCATCACAGATACAGTATGTGGCAAAGACCGGTGATTTCATCTGCGAGGGCTATGAATACACCGGAGCACTGAGACTGCTGCGTATCATCTTAAGCTATGATTATCTCTGGATAAATGTCAGGGTAAAGGGTGGTGCTTACGGCTGCATGAATACATTCCTTAGAAGCGGAGAGAGCTACTTTGTCTCATATAGAGACCCTAACCTTTCAGACACACTTGATGTCTATGACAGGATACCTGAGTATATAAAGAGCTTTTCACCTGATGAGAGGGATATGACCAAGTATATTATCGGTACCTTCAGTGCACTTGATACGCCTATGAATCCGGAAGCAAAGGGTAGCAGATCACTGTCTGCATATCTCGAAGGTATTACCTACGAGCAGATTCAAAAGGAGAGAAATGAGATACTAAATGCACAGCCGGAGGATATCAGAAGGCTTGCAGACCTTGTAGAGGCAGTACTTAAGAAGGACAGTATATGTGTCATCGGCAATGAAAATATGATTAAAGAGTCGGCAGGGCTCTTTGAGAATGTTGAAAAGCTTATATAAATACAGATTCACATAGGAGGAAAAATGATACAGAATTTCAAATCGGGTTTTGTTACAATAATCGGTAGACCAAACGTGGGCAAGTCAACACTGATGAACAGGCTTATCGGTCAGAAAATTGCCATCACATCAAACAAGCCTCAGACCACAAGAAACCGCATTCAGACAGTATACACGGATATGGAAAAGGGACAGATAGTGTTCCTTGATACTCCGGGCATACACAAGGCCAAAAATAAGCTGGGCGAGTATATGGTCAATGTGGCGGAAAAGACATTGAATGAGGTGGATGTTGTGCTGTGGCTTGTGGAACCGACCAACTTTATCGGAGCGGGAGAGCAGCATATCATAGAGCAACTCAAAAAGGTTAATACACCTGTTATATTGATTATCAACAAGGTGGATACAGTGGAAAAGGAAAAGGTGCTTGAGTATATAGACACCTACCGCAAGGTATACGACTTTGCAGAGATTATTCCTACGTCAGCCTTAAGAGGGCAGAATACGGATGATGTTATTAATTCTATATTTAAGTATTTGCCTTATGGCCCACAGTTCTATGATGAGGACACCATCACAGATCAGCCGGAGCGTGCAATCTGTGCTGAGATTATCAGGGAAAAAGCGCTCCATGCTCTGAATGATGAGGTGCCGCATGGCATTGCAGTAGGAATTGACCGCATGAAGACAAGAAAGACAAAGAGTGGTTCTATTATAGATATGGATGCCACAATTGTCTGCGAGCGAGACTCCCATAAGGGAATCATTATAGGAAAGCAGGGCAGCATGCTCAAAAAAATCGGCACCAATGCGCGCTATGAGATGGAAAGACTGCTTGACTGTAAGGTGAATCTGAAGCTATGGGTCAAGGTAAAGAAGGATTGGAGAGACAGCGACTTCCTTATTAAGAACTTTGGATACAAAGAGGAAGAATAGTATTTTGAAAGTAAGATTAAGATGTCACAGAGTGTAGTGTTGACCGGTATGGTGCTTTCAGCCATGCCGGTAGGGGATTTTGACAAAAGAATAACAATTCTCACAAAGGATCGAGGAAAAATCACAGCCTTTGCAAGGGGCGCAAGACGTCCAAACAGCCAGCTTATGGCAGGAAGCAATCCATTTTCGTTCGGTGAGTTTGAGCTGTTTGAGGGTAAAAGCGCATATTCTCTTTCAAAGGTCACAATCAGCAACTATTTCAGGGAGCTGACACAGGATTTGGAAGCAGTATACACCGGGTTTTACTTTCTGGAGTTCTGCGGATATTTTTGTCAGGAGAACAATGACGAGAAGGATATGTTAAAGCTCCTTTATCAATCACTCCGGGCTCTTGAATCACCGGCATATAAAAATGAGCTGGTCAGGGCTGTTTTTGAGCTTAAGGCTATTACGATAAATGGCGAGGGCCCATCGCTGTTTTCGTGTATACACTGTCATTCAAGGGAAGAACTTAATGTCTTTTCGGCAAGTCGCGGAGGGGTGTTTTGCGACAACTGTGGCACGCAGGTGCAGGGCAGGCATATACTAAGCGATACACTCTATACCATGCAGTATATTGTTTCAGCTGATATCACGAAGCTGTACACATTTGCAGTGTCAGACGATGTGCTTGAGGAGCTGAGAAGCATAATGAAGGAATATCTTTCAATCTATGTGCATCATGATTTTAAATCAGCAGCTTTTCTGTGATAAATTAAAGCATGAAATTGAATCATGAAATAATTAATAGATACTATGTATGTCGTTGCCCTTTAAAATATGATACTTGAAATCATATATACAAAAGGGTATAATATCATAGATTATATTTTAGGAGGCAGCTATGAATAAAAAGCTATCAATGCTGTTGCCTGTTATTGCGACATGCGGTTTGCTTGCCGGGTGCGGTACAGATTATTATACCAAGGACAGCACGGTGTTTGTTGCAAAAAACGGCAGTGTGGTATCTACAGATGTCGAGGACTTTGATACAGCTGCATACAAGCAGGATGACTTACAAAGCTATGTGGACAAGTCAATAGACGACTACAATAAGAAGAATGACGGTTCGATCAAGCTCAAAAAGCTGACTGTCGAGAAAAAGAAGGCATCTCTTACCATGAGCTATGCGTCGACCGATGAATACACTGATTTCAATGGGACAAAGCTTTTTTCAGGGACGATTGCGGAGGCTCTGGCAGCCGGATATGATTTCAAGACCGATTTCGCAGCGATAGATGATGGCAAGGCAAAGAAATGTGAATCATCTGAGTTTCTGGATGAAACCGGCTACAAGGTCGTTGTTTACGAAGGCAGCTCAAATTTGCACGTGAAAGGGAAAATATTATATGCATCTGTCGACAAAGTAAAGCTTGTAGATGACAAAACAGTTGCGATTGGTGACAAGTACAGCCTGCTTGCATCACAAACCGCAGGGACAGAGAGTGCCACAGAGAACACGGAAGCAGTAAAAGCCGATGCGACGGAAGGAACGGAAAACGGAGCGGATGGTAGTGTCAGTGATGATGATATATTAAACTCGGTCAAGCAAGACAACGAGGTCACATTTGACTTTGACAGTGAGGAGGACAATTCGGCGCCGGTGTCATATATCACATATGTTATATATAAGTAGATTGAGGCGTGAATTGTTATTTAATTATAATTAAGAATACAAGTAACTATTCAGTACAGCTGATTCTAATGCGCCTGCAGCTTGCAGCTGTGAAGGTACTGAAAAGTTACGAATACAAATAAATCATAAGTAAGATAGAGAGGAAACAAGAATTATGGAAAAGACCATGGACAAAATCGTACAGGTAGCAAAAGCAAGAGGATTTGTATATCCGGGCTCAGAAATTTACGGAGGTCTTGCAAATACATGGGATTATGGAAACCTGGGCGTAGAGCTTAAAAACAATGTAAAAAGAGCATGGTGGAAGAAATTTATCCAGGAGAATCCTTATAATGTAGGTGTGGACTGTGCCATCCTCATGAATCCTCAGACATGGGTTGCATCAGGACATCTCGGCGGCTTCTCAGATCCGCTTATGGATTGTAAGGAGTGCCACGAGCGATTCAGAGCCGACAAAATCATCGAGGATTTTGCGCAGGACAATGGTATTGAGCTTGAGACATCAGTTGATGGCTGGACAAACGAGCAGATGGTAGATTTCATCAAGGAGCACAATGTTCCATGTCCATCATGCGGCAAGCACAATTTCACAGATATCAGACAGTTCAACCTCATGTTCAAGACCTTCCAGGGTGTTACAGAGGATGCTAAGAATACAGTATATCTTCGTCCTGAGACAGCACAGGGTATCTTTGTAAACTTTAAAAATGTACAGCGTACATCACGTAAAAAGATTCCATTCGGTATCGGACAGGTTGGTAAGTCATTCCGTAACGAGATTACACCTGGTAACTTCACCTTCAGAACACGTGAGTTCGAGCAGATGGAGCTTGAGTTCTTCTGCGAGCCTGGAACAGATCTTGAGTGGTTTAAATATTGGAGAGGCTTCTGCCGTGACTGGCTCATTTCTCTCGGAATCAAGGAAGAGGAGATGAGACTGCGTGATCATGATCCTGCTGAGTTAGCCTTCTATTCAAAGGGAACTACAGATATCGAGTTCTTATTCCCATTCGGATGGGGCGAGCTTTGGGGCATTGCGGATCGTACAGATTATGACCTCGGACGTCATCAGGAAGTTTCAGGACAGGATCTTACATACTTCGATGACCAGAAGAATGAGAAATATCTGCCATACGTTATCGAGCCGTCACTCGGTGCAGATCGTGTAGTACTTGCCTTCCTTTGCGCAGCTTATGATGAAGAGGATATCGGTACACCGGAGAAACCGGATGTAAGAACAGTATTCCATTTCCATCCAGCACTTGCACCTGTAAAGATTGGAGTACTTCCACTGTCAAAGAAGCTCAATGAGAGTGCTGAGAAGGTATTTGCACAGCTTTCAAAGACATACAACTGTGAGTATGATGACAGAGGAACAATCGGAAAGAGATATCGTCGTCAGGATGAAATCGGAACACCATTCTGCGTGACATATGATTTCGACTCAGAGGAAGATCATTGTGTAACAGTACGTGACCGTGACACAATGGAGCAGGAGCGTATCGCAATTGATGAGCTTGATGCTTATTTTGCAAAGAAATTTGAATTCTAATTTTGTACAAACTAACGATGTTTTTTGTTAAATGAGACTTAAAAAAAGCAATTACAACTTTTTTTGAAAGTGTATTTTGTGAAATTATACAAAATTAGGAATTAGGTCACAAAAAGTAATATAAAAACATATCAGAAATCAAATTTCGTGATATAATATAGATGACAAATGACAACCAAAGATATAGTAAGCTATTCTTTGGTTGTTCTGATATATGGAGATTATGAATATGGAAGCAAAAGAATTAAAGAAGCTTAGCAGAAGTGAGCTGCTAGAGATGCTTTTAGACAGAAGTAAAGAGGTTGAACACTTAAGAAAAGAGCTTGACGAGACAAAAAAACATATTCAGACACTTGAACGTGAGGTAAAGACATCGGGTGATATCAATGCTGCAATTAATAAACTCACGTCAGCAACAGAGGAAATCCAGAAATTTGCCGCCGTAATATCCATGGCTTCAAATAATCTGACAAGAAAATAGTATAGAAGCAATATTTTGTGGTTATGAAATGGATAATTGGACAAAAGAATGATAGAAAAAATATATAAAAAGGCAATATATGCTCTGGCAAGAGTTGCCGTAAAGTACATTGAGCTAAGAAAAAAAAGAGAACAGAAGAAAATTAAGCAGAATAAATCAGCTAACCTCACAAATTCGACAAAAAGCTGCACAGATGCTGAATACAATAAAAAGGTAGTTGCAGAGATTAATCATAACAATACTGCAGCTGTTGCAGAAAGCAAAAAAAATATTGATGTAGTGGATTTAAGTAAAGACGAGGAGTTAAAGGATGTCGAACAGAAACCACTTACCAATGAGGATAAGCTTGATTTACTTTTGGCACAGATGATGGAAACACCTGTTAAGTCATCTGAAGAAGTAACGCAGGTACAAAAGCAGACACAGAAGGTCGATGAAAATATATCACAGGAAATAGCGGAAATAATTCCGGTCAAATATGTAACACCGGCGCCAGACATAACTCCTGATATAGAAAAAAATATTGAAATAGAGAAGGAATATCAGCAGACTAAAAAAGAAAACCGGCCGGAGGATATATCTGTACATATAGAAAAGGAAATATCAAGGAAGGCTTCAGAAGAAAACAGAACTGAGAATAAAAGTGCTGAGAAGACTGAAGATACATCGGGCTATCGCAGTATCATGACAGACGACTATGACCGTTATAGCGATGATCTTGGCATAAAGGAGCTGCGTCAGGAACTGAGAAGAGTGAAGTATAACAACAAATTTGCAGCAACACTCTTCAATACCGTAGGAACACTTGTGGTAGTGGCAGCGGCAGCAATATTGGTCGCAAACCTGTGGCTTCCTATTTTGAAGGTGACCGGAACATCTATGTCACCGACGTTACAGGAGGGACAGGTGCTTATGGCATCAAAGGGGCATGACTTTAAAACAGGAGATGTCATAGCTTTTTATTACAATAACAAGATACTTGTAAAAAGAGTTATTGCGATGCCGGGTGACTGGGTCAATATATCGGATGATGGAACTGTTTACGTAAACGATATTGCGATTGATGAGCCGTATCTCAAGGAAAAAGCTTTAGGAGACTGCAATATAGAGCTGCCTTATCAGGTTCCTGAGTCTAAAATTTTCGTGATGGGCGATAACAGAAGCGTATCACTTGACTCAAGAAATACAGCCATAGGCTGTGTCTCAGAGGAACAGGTAGTCGGCAAAATTACATTTGCCATCTGGCCATTGTCTAAAATTGGCAAAATTGACTAGTGTTATTTGAAATTTTTTGGTAAAAAAGTAGAAAATCCCGATTTAAAGTCTCGTGTGACCGTTGTGTGACCAAAAGGGTGTAATATATTAGCTGTAGAATAACGATTAAGCAAAATGAATTATATATAACTCTATGAAAGGAGGATGCAGAATGGATAAGGATATGGAACGTCTCGGCAAAGAGCGGCTTAAAAGAGTGAGAAGACGTAGACAGCTTGCTACATTTATTATATCGATGGCTGTTATAGTGCTGGGCATTACTGCGTACAGACTTATACAACCTGCATCAGCAGCAGATCAGAATCAGAAGGATTTTACCATAGATAATGTCACAGAAAACTATGTTAATCTTCAAAAACTGCAATCAAATGGCTCATATACCGAAATGTCCAGTGAGGGCAAGTCAGCGGACTGGAACGGCGAGAAGTTCAAGCTTGAGGTTCAGCTGAATTTTGGAATCGGCAAGAATGATACGGTAGATGCCAATGGCAATACTGTTAAGAATTATTATTATGTCTATGATCCGTCGGTGACTATTCCGGATGATTTGTGCAATTCATGGACGACAAAATGTGACGACAACAGTGATATAGAACAGTTCCAGTACAGATATATCAAAAACGAGGATGGGACATATGCTATCCTTATAAGATTTGCAGATGGCTATATCGAGGGTAAAAGCAGCGATATAGAAGGCTGGGCAAAGGTTGAGGCTCTTGGTGAGGGTAAGACCAATGATTCAGGTGATCTTGATATCAATATCGGTGGTGATGTCACCATAACAGTAGACAAGGATAATGTCCACTGGAACGGAAATGATTCCTTAAACTACGATATTTCTGTAAAGAAGAGCAATACAAACAATAATAATATTGCTATTGATGAAAATGGTAATTATTATGTTGAGTTTACTGTGGATGTATCTTCTGGAAAAGGTACACCTGATGATATCGAAATCACAGATGAATTTAACGGCAATGGTATGAGGGTTGATACTACCGGATTTACCTACAGCATAAAGAAAAACGGTCAGGATGCTGAAAGCAGTTATACTGCAACAGCGACAGGAAAGAATGACCCGGCAGATGCGGGAAAGGCAACACTTACTGCAAAGCTTCCAAAATTAGAGGCAGGTGAGAAATGTTCTATTACATACAGGTATTACCTGACCAATGCCGGAAATTTGGGAAATAATGCTACATGGCAGGCAACTAATTTCGTTACCGGTAAATCAACAGACCAAAATTCAAAAGAAACTGTCATAGATACGTCAAGCAGCTATGTGAAGTATTACAAAAATCTTATAGAAAAATCCGGTAAGTATGATAAGACTAATAACCGGATTATCTGGACGGTTACAGTAAATAAAACCTGTGAGGATATTGCGGGAGCTGTCCTGACAGATGATATGTTTGATAAGATTACAGGCATTGACATATCACCTAGTGCCGGATATACAATTAACAAAGACAGCAGTGACAAGGTAACATCGGTTACATTTAATCCTACAGATGGTAACAAGAACTGCAATAAGTATACTGTCAAATACTATACAGAGGCATTCCAGACATTTGATGATCAGAAATTTAATAATAAGGCTACTCTCAATAAGGATGATAAGTCATATGACAGCTCTTCAAGTGTAAATGTTCCAAAAACAAAGCAGGATATTACAAAGAAGCTTGTTGAAGCTCAAAAGACAGATAACAGTCTGTATACTTTAAAATGGGAGGCTAAGTTTACAATTCCGGCATCGGGATTTCCTAAGGCGTTTGGCATTGCTGATACAATGTCATCCAAATCCCAGAAGAATTATCATTACATGACTTATACCCAGATGAATGATTTTGTAAGTCAGGTAAAGAAAGAGTTTGATGGATATATCGGTGATATTATTGTTAAATATCTGGATAAGAATAATAAGTCAAGAACAGCGAAATTTAATGAAGTATCCGAATATGATGACTACAGATTTACCTCGGTAAATATCAGCTTTAATAAGGATTATCCGACAAGCAGCAGTGAAAAGACAGTCGTATTTACATACAGCACAACCGCCGATACGACACCGAGTGGAAGAGTTGAATATGTGAATAAGTTTGAAGCTTTAAATTCAAGTGCATCTGCATCTTATAGCCATACGACATCAAAGATTGAAAAGACTGATGGAAACGGTAAAACAGGTCAGACATATTTGAAAACCACAGAAAGTGATGGAACACTCACATGGCGCGTTGATGTACTTATGGATGCTGATGCTACAGAGTATACTATCACTGATAAGCTTCCGGATGGTGTAACACTGCAGAGTGTAAAGATAATGCTAGCCTATACTAATCAGGAGGGCTTTACATATCCTGACTTTGAAGGCACATTGCATACGGTATCTGGCAGCGACTGGTTCATAAACGGAATTCAAACCGGCACAACACTTGATAAAAATACAAATACCGTAGTTACAAGGGTTATAAAGCCTGACAATACAACTATAAATGGCTGGCGGGAGAACTATCATATATATGTAGTATACAAGTGCACGATAGATGATTTTGAAAATTTTGAAGTCGGTAAAACAGTGGCTTATAAGAATACAGCCACAGCATCTTCAAATACAAACAAAGAAATCGGATCGGCTTCTCAGACACAGACCATGTCAAAGCCTGACGAATCGGGCAGTGATAATCCTACTGAGGGGGATAAGGTTATTTCCAAGAACTACAAGTGGGATGAGGATAATCACAGGCTGCGTTATACGGTTATAATAAACCCTGATGGCAAGGACTATCTGCCTGATAGCGATACATTAAAGCTGACAGATGTGCTTAAATTTACGACACGCACATATGGCAATGGTATTCAGACATTATGGTATATTGATTTAATGCCGGCTACAGTTCAGTTTAGAGAAGCTATTAAGCAAAGCGATGGAACTTATAAGCAGGGAGAAACGATAGATGAATGTAAGTGGAATTACAGTACACAGGATGGTACCTATGATTGGAGCGCCGATTCATATAGAACCATAAAAGCAGATATACCTGACGGTAAAGCCATTATGCTGACATATACTTATCAGGTCAATGCACAGGTTCTTGGTACCCCTGGTGAATACAGTCCGATTATAATGAATGTCAGCAATACAGCAAAGCTTGAAGGCATTGAAAAGGGAGAAGACCGTAAGGATAACAATACTGTTTACAAAGAGTCAAAATCATCTGCCGGAGTAATTAAGAGCAATACATTTACCTTGTATAAGGTAGATAAGGCTGATTATGGCAGGCTGCTTAAAGGCGCTGAGTTTGAGCTGTTTGGATACACATCGGATGGTTCTTATGCGTCGTTAGGTGAGTATACCACCGATGAGAACGGCAGAATTGATATCAGTATGAGTACTGACAATCTTGAGTATAATACTCAGTATTATATAGTTGAGACAAAGGCTCCGGAAGGTTATTTACTCTCGGCAGAACCACATAAGGAGTATTTCTATTTCAGTGCAGATAACTCAGCACATCCTGTTGTAGCTGAAAACAGCTCATTACAGGGAAGTGATATGGCAAAGGTAAATACACCGTACTATTATGAGGATGTAGCAGTTGCGACCACCAGCATCTCAGTCGATAAAAAATGGACTGATTCTAAGAATAATCCATTGGATAAGACTGATGGAAAGATCTTTCTGCAGCTGCATCAGGTGGATTCGGCTGGTAATAATAAGAAGTATGGCAATCCGGTTGAGTTGACAGCTGATTCGGCAGGTGAATGGTTATATGTATTTAAAAATCTGCCATTACAGAGTGTAGATGAAAATGGTATTCTGACCGGTACCACATATAAATATTATGTGACAGAGGTTGGAATAAATCAGAACAACAGTATGTCAGGCTATGATGTTTCATATATATTTAAGGATATAAATGGTACACAAATCACAAAGACCGATGCAAACGTTGCACCGGGCAGCGCCAATGCAATAGAGTCCGGTACTGTTGAGATTACAAACAAACTCATAGAGTATGAGCTTCCGGAAACAGGTGGAAGCGGTAACAGATGGTTGTATATGTTAAGTGGAGCTGTGCTTATAGCAATAGCTGCAATAACACTTTTCTATAAAAAACATAAAACATTATAAAAAAGGAGAATGCGATATGAAAACAATCAAAAGAAGCATTGCTTTTGTTCTTGCAATGATACTTACACTTGCAATGAGCGTTACAGTATTTGCTGAGGGCGAAGGCGCAAAAAAAACATTTACCATCACGGTTAATGAGGCAAAGGCAGGCCACACTTATGAGGCTTACCAGATTTTAAAGGGAGATCTTTCAAAATCACAGACAACACTTTCAAACGTTGACTGGGGTACAGGTATCAAGGCAGACAAACAGACAGATCTTGCTAAGGATGCAAAAGCTTATGTAGAGAAGCTTTCAGGAATGAACTCTTCAGATATTAAGGCAGAGGCACAGAAAATTGCATCAGTTTTAAGCGCTACAGTAGCAGGTTCTGTTTCAGTAACACAGGACAATGCAAAGACTGAGATTACAGGACTTGAGCCTGGTTACTATCTTATCAAGGATAAGGATAGCTCTTTAACAGGTGACGAGGCTTACACAGAGTATATCCTCAATATCGTTGCTGATACAACAATCACACCTAAGACAGATGTACCTTCTGTTGAGAAGAAAGTAAAAGACACAAACGACACAACAGGTGATACAACAGAGTGGCAGGATTCAGCCGATTATGATATCGGAGATGTAGTTCCATTCCAGCTTACAGCTAAATTACCTGCAAATGTTGAGTCATATAAGTCATATTACCTCAAATTTGATGATACTCTTTCACAGGGGCTTGATTTCAATGAAGGAACAGTTACTGTTAAATTAGGTGATAAGGATGTTACAGAATTCTTTAAAACAAATTATGACGCAGCTAGCAAAAAGCTTACTTTTACATGTGACAATATTTTAGCAGAGAAATTTGAAGCAAAAAATGGTGATACGATTGTAGTTGAGTACAAAGCAACTCTCAATAAGAATGCTGTTATCGGTTCAAAAGGAAACCCAAATAAGGTTAAGCTTGAGTTCTCTAACAACCCTAACAATGGTGGTGAGGGAGACAAAGGTGAGACTCCGGATGATACAGTAATCGTATTTACATACAAGGTTGTAATCAACAAGGTAAATGAGAAGAACGAAGCACTCGATGGTGCAGAGTTTACTCTTTACAAAAAGATTAAAGGTGAAGCGGACAAAGAAATCAAAGCGGTAATTTCCGGTGATAAGAATGATGTCTTCACATTCAGCGGACTTGATGACGGTGATTACGTACTTAAGGAGACAAAGACTCCTGATAGCTACAACACTGCAAAAGATATTGAATTCACAATCACAGCAGACCACTCAATTGAGTCTGATGCTCCTGAGCTTAAGTCATTAAGCGGAGATAAGGTGACCGGTAATATTACACTTAAAGCTGATAAAGCTGAGGGCAGCTTAAGCACACCTGTACAGAACTTTAAGGGCTCAGTCCTTCCTTCAACCGGTGGTGCCGGACGTGTTGCAATTTATGTGATTGGTGCTATATTAGTAGTCGGTGGCGGAATTGTTCTTGTAACAAAGAAGCGTGTTAAATAATATCATTTTATGATAAAATATATCTGCCATGAGCCACTTTAGTGGTTCGTGGCAGTTACAATAGGCATAATTATATTATGCAAATGATAACAGTAAGGAGAGTGCTATGAGAAGAAAATTATCAACTATTTTGTTTGTCATAGTGTTTCTTGCAGGACTGTCCTTACTGCTATATCCGACGGTGAGTGATTACTGGAATTCATTCCATCAGTCAAGGGCAATCGCAAGCTATGTCGATGCAGTAGACAATACAGATGAACAAAAGCTTGAAGAAATGAGACAGGCGGCAGAGGCTTACAATGAAAAGCTTTTAAGCAAGCAGGACAGATATGATATGTCTGATTCGGACAGAGCAGAGTATGAAAGCCTACTTGATGTATCTGGCACAGGAGTCATGGGCTATGTTGAGATTCCGTCCATCAATGTCTCATTGCCGATTTACCACGGCACAGACAATACAATACTTCAGATAGGTGTTGGCCATATCGAGGGCACATCGCTTCCGGTTGGCGGAGCAAGCACACATTGTGCTGTTTCAGGACACAGAGGGCTTACGTCATCTAAGCTATTTACGGATATTGACCAGATGGCGGAGGGTGACACATTCAAGCTGTATGTGCTTGGCGAGACACTGACCTACGAGGTTGATCAGATAAGGATTGTTTTGCCTGATGAGCTTAATGACTTAAAGATTGAGGAAGGGCAGGATTACTGTACACTTATCACATGTACACCGTATGGTGTGAATTCCCACCGGCTTCTTATCAGGGGGCACAGGATTGCAAATGATGCACAGGGACTTATTGTCGAGGATGTAAAGCAGGTACAGCCGTTACATGAAGCCATAGTGCTTGGCATTCTGTTTCTGGTTTTGTATATTATAATTTGTAAGATACTTAGTAAAACGATATTGTATAGATTCAGATAGAATCAGGAAGGAGGAAAAATGCACAATAGTTTAAAGAGAGCTGTCAGTATAGCTATAGCAGCGATAGCCTTGTTTTCTCTGCCATGTGGAAGCATTTTTGCAAGGACGCATATTGATATTGATAAGAAATGCTCTATAACAGTTGATATCCCTGATACATGGGAGGATTTGTATACTGTGGATTTTCCCGTAGAGCTTTACAGAGTGGCAGATGTAGATGAGAATGATGTATACACTGCAACGAAGCAGTTTGATGAGCTGGCTAAATCTATATCAGATATCAGCAGCAAAACTACCGCAGATGATTGGGAAAAGATGGCAAAGACAGCTGCGGACATTGTAGACAAAGGTTCTTTGACAGCAGATGAGGCAATAGATGTTTCAAACGGAAGGGGAAACGTCACAGGCGTTAAGACAGGACTGTATCTGGTGTATGCAAAGCCGGCTAATTCGGCAAGATTTGGATACACATTTGTGCCGTATCTGATTTCGGCTCCTAATAATGAGTTTGCTATGACAGGAAGCGGCTCAGATTCATGGATATATGATGATATCGATATCGAGCTGAAGCCTGAACAGACCGGGCTTATGGGAAGCTTACAGATTAATAAAACATTAAAGACATACAATACAGCACTCGGTGAGCCGGTGTTTGCATTTGATGTTGAGGCCTACGACAGGGATGGTAATGTGGTGTTTTCCGATATCGCATCAATCAGATTTGACAGTACAGGGGCTAAGAGCGTAGTTATTGACAATATTCCGGCAGGGTCAAGGGTGATAGTAAAGGAGGTATATGCCGCTGGCAGTTATCAGGTGACCTCCTCAGACAGCATAGAGACACAGATTGTGGCCGGTGAGACCGCAGATGTTGATTTCACAAACGATTACAACGACAAATTGATTTATAGTACCGGTGTCGTAAACCATTTTGAGTATGACGGAACCGGATGGGAATGGGTGCAGAATTAATGAAAAAATTATCAGAGTCTTGTAAAAAATTTAATAGAAATCACCGTATTCTTGTATGTGCCGCCTTTGCTGCAACACTCATTGTCTGTGGTGTTTCAGTTAAACCGACACTGGCATATTTTACAACCTATGCTACGGCAAAGGGCGGTATCTCAGTAGATATCGGTCCTACAACTGATGTCAAGGAGAAGTTTAAGGACTGGAAGAAAACCATTGAGATTGAGAATACAGGAAAAGCAGACTGTTTTGTCAGGGTAAAGGTAATTGCAGCAAGCCAGTTTGATATACAGGCATCAGGCTCAAACTGGAGCCTTTCAGATGATGGCTACTGGTATTACAGTCAGGTAGTGCCGGTTGGTGGTAAAACCGAGCCAATTGTTGCAGCTATCACAGTTAGTGAAAAGGTAAAGACCAGCTTCAATGTAGTTGTGGTTCAGGAGTGTGCTCCTGTCACATATGATGAGAATGGCAATCCGTGTGTCGCACCTGATGCAAAATGGGATGCGACAGCACAATATGATAAAGAGGAGGGCGAAGAGTAATGAAGAGAAAACTTCCAATTATACTTGTAGCATCCTCTGCGATAATGCTTGCAGCATCGACGATTGGATCTACAAAAGCGACTCTTACATATATGAGTGATAATTATCTGGCTCAGATTGACATCAAATCCATCGGTGTTACTTTGACTGAGAATGGCAATGATGTGAGCTGGCGTGATTATAAGCATAAGGATGATGACTGGAGCGAGGCAACAGGAGTGCTGCTTGGAGATATGCTAAAGAATGCCGGAGATGAAAAACTGATTCTCGACAAAAAGTACGATGAGAAGCTTGCTGTCAAAAACAGCGGCTCGATAGATGAGTATGTGAGAGTGACTGTGCAGCATTACTGGGCAGACAAGGAGACAGGTGATAAGCTTTCAAACCTTGATCCATCAAAGATACAGATTGACTTTACAAACGATGGCTGGACAGAGGATAAGAGTGCTGAGACTACAGAGCGAAATGTATTTTACTACAATTCTATTTTAAAAAAAGGTCAGATATCCACTGATTTTACAGACAAAATCAGTATATCCGGCGATATCACAGCCATTGTGGGTCAGACATCACAGACTGATGATAACGGACTTACAACCATCACTACTACCTATGAATATGATGGTGCGCTATTTGTGCTGGAGGCAACTGTTGATGCAGTACAGACACACAATGCAAAGGACGCAATTAAGAGTGCGTGGGGTGTTGATGTAAATATATCAGATGACGGGGCACTTAGCTTAGAGTAAAGGAGGACAATATGAAAAAATTTATCGCATTATTATCATGCATGTTGTTTATCCTTGGTTCGATAGGCACTGTATTTGCAGATGAGAATACTACTACAGCCGGCTCATGTGAGTTTACCGGCAAGGAGATGGTCAGTTCGTTCGATTCAAATAAAATAGCAGCCTCTGTCTCACAGATGGAGCCCGGAGATTCTGTAACATTTTCCGTTGATATAAAGAATAACAGCAGTATTTCGACGAAATGGTATATGTCCAATGATGTGTTAAAGAGTCTTGAGGATACACAGGCTGTGGCTGAAAATGGTGGATACTCATATATTCTTACTTTCGTAGGACCGGATGGAAAAGAGGACACTATATACAGCAGCACCAGCGTAGGTGGAGAGAAGGAGGCAACGGCCGGAAAAGGACTCAATGAGGCTACAAACTCTCTGGATAAGTTCTTTTATTTAAAGACATTAGAGCCTGGAGAGGGAGGCAGTGTGAAGCTTTTAGTAGGGCTTGACGGAGAGAGTCAGGGTAATATATATCAGGATACACTTGCAAAGCTTATGATGAACTTTGCGGTAGAGGATAACTCAGATCCAACTTTATCAAATCCACCTACATTTACAACTACAACAAGCAAGGTGAAGACCGGAGATATCTGGTCAATAGCGTCAGCTGTAGTGTTTGTGATTGGTATTATTTTGATGATACTGGCTTTCGTAAGTGACAGAAAGGGGGCTAAGCAAAATGAAAAGATTGCTTAAATATTTTCTTGCAGCTCTTGTTGTCATAACCGGTGTTTTCTCACAGACAGCAGATGCAAAGGCATTTTCATATACATACACTGTTTCCTTCTCAGCCGGAGGTCAGGGAAGCATAAATGGTGGTGTGCAGGTGCGCAAGGCATCAGGCAATGAGGCTTCGGTTTCTGTTTCTGCTAAAGGAGACAAAATAATTGTCAAAGGTCTTGAATATGGAGATGTCATCAGCTGTGATGCACAGGGCAGTGTGGCACTTAATGAAAACAGCAAGTACTACGTAAAGGGAATCAGATTAAGCGGCCGTGACAATAATACGGTTGCACAGTCGGCTTTTCTCGTATCGGGAGATCAGGACTATGTTGTAGCATACGGCATACCGGGCGAGCTTGCTGAGTATACAGTCAACTATGTGGATACAGATGGCAATAAGCTTGCTGAAAGCAGTACCTATTATGGTAATGTGGGCGATGAGCCGGTTATAGCATATCTGTATATAGATGGATATATTCCAGACAGCTATAATCAGACAGGAAAGCTGTCGTCAAATACATCAGAAAACGTGTTCAACTTTGTATATTCAAGGGCTGCATCCAGCATGGCTGCCGCCGGAAATGGAGCAAATGACAATACTGCGGCAGGCGGCAATCAGGCAGCCGCAGGAGCTGCAAATGCAGCCGGGGCAGCTAATGCAGCGGGCAATGCAGCAGGAGCGGCAAATAACGGAGCTGCAGATGGAGCAAATGCCGCAAACACAATAGTGCCTGACGGACAGAATGATCCGCAGGATGGAATCCAGGCACCGCAGGCACAGCCAAATACTGATATAGCAGATGAGCAGGTACCGCAGGCGGCAAACGACAATAAGCATGATATAGCAGATGAGCAGGTACCGCTTGCCACCATGATTAGTGAGAGTGGAATGGCCGTTCCGCTGGCTATTGGTGCGCTTGGGATAGTTGCAATTCTTGCAATTATGATATTTGTCATAGTAAAGAATGTTAAGTCTGTCCGTGTTCAAAAAAATAGTATGAAACATAAGGGAAAAGATAATAAAAATTAGTTGATATTTGCTGAAATTATGGTATTATTAATGTGTGCGCTTGTATGAGTGCACACATTAATCAAGTATATGGATGGTTTTTTTACCATACCAGAAATAAAATTTAGGAGGAATTGCAAAATGGCAAACAAGTGGGTATATACCTTCAAAGAGGGTAACATGACCATGCGTAATCTTCTCGGTGGTAAGGGTGCTAACCTCGCTGAGATGACAGAGATTGGACTTCCTGTACCACAGGGCTTCACAATCACTACTGAGGCTTGTACACAGTACTACGAGGATGGACGTAAGATCAATGATGAGATTATGGCTCAGACTATGGAAGGTGTAAAATGGATGGAAGAGGTTAACGGAAAGAAATTCGGTGACCTTAAGAATCCTCTTCTCGTATCTGTTCGTTCAGGTGCCAGAGCTTCAATGCCGGGTATGATGGATACAATCCTTAACCTTGGTCTTAATGATGATGTTGTTGCAGCTATGATCGCTGGTAACCCAGATCCAGCATTCGAGCGTTTCGTATATGATTCATACAGACGTTTCATCCAGATGTTCTCAGACGTTGTTATGGAAGTAGGAAAGAAATACTTCGAGCAGCTCATCGACAAGATGAAAGAGGACAGAGGTGTTAAATTTGACGTAGACCTTACAGCAGCTGACCTTAAAGAGTTAGCAGAGCAGTTCAAGGCTGAGTACAAGAATCAGTTAGGAACAGACTTCCCTTCAGATCCTGTAGAGCAGTTAAAGCTTGCTATCGAGGCTGTATTCCGTTCATGGGACAACCCACGTGCAAATGTTTATAGAAGAGATAACGATATCCCTTATTCATGGGGAACAGCTGTTAACGTAATGCCTATGGTATTCGGTAACTTAAATAACGAGTCAGGTACAGGTGTTGCATTCACACGTGATCCTGCAACTGGTGAGAACAAGCTTATGGGTGAGTTCCTTATCAATGCACAGGGTGAGGACGTTGTTGCCGGTGTTCGTACTCCAATGCCAATCGCTCAGATGGAGCAGGAGTTCCCAGATGCTTATGCAGAGTTCATCAAGGTTTGTGAGACTCTTGAGAATCACTACCATGATATGCAGGATATGGAGTTCACAGTTGAGAACAAGAAGCTTTACATGCTTCAGTGTAGAAATGGTAAGAGAACAGCTCAGGCAGCTCTTCAGATCGCTTGTGACCTTGTTGATGAGGGACATAAGACAGAGGAAGAGGCAGTTGCAATGATCGATCCTCGTAACCTTGATACACTTCTTCACCCACAGTTTGATGCAGCAGCTCTTAAGGCAGCTACACCAATGGGCAAGGGACTTGGCGCTTCACCAGGTGCTGCTTGTGGTAAGATCGTATTCACAGCTGACGATGCTGAGGCATGGGCAGCTAGAGGCGAGAAGGTAGTTCTTGTACGTCTTGAGACATCACCAGAGGATATCACAGGTATGAAGTCAGCACAGGGTATTCTTACAGTTCGTGGTGGTATGACATCACACGCTGCAGTTGTTGCCCGTGGTATGGGTACATGCTGTGTATCAGGTTGTGGCGATATCGTTATGGACGAGGAGAACAAGAAGTTCACACTCGCTGGCAAGGAATTCCATGAGGGAGATTACATCTCAATCGATGGTACAACAGGTAACATTTACGATGGAGTTATCAAGACAGTTGATGCTCAGATCGCAGGAACATTCGGCCGTGTTATGGCATGGGCTGATAAGTATAGAACACTTAAGGTTAGAACAAATGCAGATACACCAGCAGATGCTAAGAAGGCACGTGAGCTTGGTGCAGAGGGTATCGGTCTTTGCCGTACAGAGCATATGTTCTTTGATCCAGAGAGAATCGCAGCATTCCGTGAGATGATCTGCTCTGATACAGTAGAAGAGAGAGAGGAAGCTCTTAATAAGATCCTTCCATATCAGCAGGGAGACTTCAAGGCTCTTTATGAGGCACTTGAGGGTAACCCAGTTACTATCAGATTCCTGGATCCACCTCTTCATGAGTTCGTTCCAACAGAGGAGGCTGACATTGAGAAGCTTGCTGCTGCTAAGAACAAGAGCGTTGAGGAGATTAAGGCACTTTGCAACTCACTCCATGAGTTCAACCCTATGATGGGTCACAGAGGATGCCGTCTTGCTGTAACATATCCAGAGATCGCTAAGATGCAGACAAAGGCTGTTATCCGTGCAGCAATCGAGGTTCAGAAGGAGCATCCAGATTGGACAGTTGAGCCAGAGATCATGATCCCACTTGTATGTGAGGTTAAGGAGCTTAAGTACGTTAAGAAGGTAGTTGTTGAGACAGCTGACGCTGAGATCGCTGCTGCTGGCGTAGATCTTAAGTATGAGGTTGGTACAATGATCGAGATCCCAAGAGCAGCTCTTACAGCTGATGAGATCGCTAAGGAAGCTGACTTCTTCTGCTTCGGTACAAACGACCTTACACAGATGACATTCGGATTCTCAAGAGATGATGCTGGTAAGTTCTTAAATG